>VOFB01001138.1_pt1 | contig 88222 bp, 121 predicted proteins | sample 5384141 | NCBI WGS metagenome assembly VOFB01 (sample SAMN12384721, study PRJNA508395) | human gut metagenome | isolation source: healthy gut A | host: Homo sapiens | reverse complement strand
ACTTTCATCTTGTTTCCTCATTTCTGCATATCCTGCGATGCGTTTATTTATTCCGTGGAAATGATACTAACGGCTTACAACAGCTATACCATTCTGTACGGAAACTTTTCCTGCGCCAATCAGATCAATTGCTTCCGGAAGAATGTTCCATTCAGCTTGTTCCATCACACGTCGCTGTAGAATTTCCGGAGTATCTCCATTTTTTACTTCAACAGCTTTTTGTAAAATAATAGGACCATGATCTGCCTTTTCGTCTACAAAATGCACTGTGGCACCAGTTATCTTATTGCCACATGCCAAAACACTTTCGTGCACTTTCAATCCATAATACCCCATCCCGCAATGAGCCGGAATCAAGGATGGATGAATGTTAATGATCTTATTTGGGTAGGCTGCGATCATTTCGGATGGAACGATCACCAGATAACCTGCCAGCACAACAAGATCAATATTATATTTGTGTAGAGCATCAACCATTGCTTCGCCAAAAGCACTCCGGTTTTCGTATTCCTTTGGGGAAATACATAACGCCGGGATACCTGCATTATTTGCACGCTCCAGTGCATAAGCATCCGCTTTATTACTGATCACAACAGCAATTTGTGTGTTGTGAATTTTACCGGAATGGACGGCATCTATGATTGCCTGCAGGTTCGTTCCACCACCGGATACACATACTGCAATTTTCTGCATACTAATCCTCGTTTCAATATGTATTATTAGGACAAAAGAGAATTCCCTTTTCACCCTCTGTGATCTCGCCTATAATATATGCTTTTTCTCCAGTCTGCTCTGCTAAAGCTACTGTCTTGTCTGCATCAGCAGCATCTACTGCAAGAAGCATACCGATACCCATATTATAAGTGTTATACATCATCTCTTTGGAAATGTTGCCTTCTTTTGCCAACATGTCAAAGATCGGTGGGATCTCGTAACTTCCCACTTTGATATTTGCATGTGCATTTTCAGGAAGCATACGCGGAATATTCTCATAAAAACCACCGCCTGTAATATGGCTGCAGCCTTTGATCGTTACGCCACCCTCTTTGATCGTGCGCAGTGCCTTCACATAAATCACAGTAGGTGTTAATAATGTTTCACCAAGTGATTTGCCGCCAAAGAGACTCGTATGTTTTATCCAAGCTTTCTTTTTTCATTTCGAACACTTTGCGAACCAAAGAATATCCATTGCTGTGAATACCGGAAGAAGCAATTCCAACCAGCACATCACCTTTTGCAATTGTTTTACCTGTGATCATATTTTTGCGGTCAACAACACCAACCGCAAAACCGGCAAGATCATACTCATCTACCGGATAAAATCCAGGCATTTCTGCAGTCTCACCACCGATCAAAGCTGCACCGGACTGTTTGCAGCCGTTTGCCACACCGGATACGATGGAAGCAATCTTTTCCGGTTCATTCTTGCCACAGGCAATATAATCAGGAAGAATAACGGTTCACCACCTGCACAGGCGATGTCATTAACACACATTGCGACACAATCAATACCAACGGTATCGTGGCGATCCATTTCAAATGCCACTTTCAATTTGGTGCCAACGCCATCTGTTCCGGATACTAAAGTAGGCTGTTCCATTGTCTTGAACGCCTCCATAGAAAATGCTCCTGAAAATCCACCGATATCAGTAAGCACTTCACTGCGCATCGTTCCGGCAATATGCTCTTTCATCAGTTCTACCGCTTTATATCCGGCTTCAATGTCTACTCCCGCATTCTTGTAATCCATGTTTTCCTCATTTCTGCGTTGCAATCGTAATAGTATTATATAAATCGGGAAATATCCCATAATGCAATTCATCGCAGGCAACGCACTACAACAAATGTATTGCATAAACATAGCAAATCTACTTTATTGTAGCACAATTCCTACTGTTTGTCATTGTAATTTTCCAAAAAATTCTCAAAAATATCACTTGTTTTTTTGTCAAAATAGCCCAATACGCTAACGGAATCCCTGCCGGCATAAACTGTAACTGCACCTTGTTCGGTAGTGGATAATATATGTGCAGATATGCTGTTTAGACGAGATAATAATTCCCGATGCGGATGGCCGTAACGATTATTTTTACCACAGGAAATGATCGCATATTGCGGTTGCACTTGCGCTAGAAATTCAGCGCTGGTTGAATTTTTGGAACCATGATGTGCTACTTTTAGAATGTTAAATCTGGTGCCGGAACGCTTTAACTGTTCTAAGACATATCGCTCTCCGTCACCTTCCAGATCGCCACATAATAGCATCTTTGTTGAATAATACGTAACTTCCAAAGTCGTAGAATATGCATTTGCAGAAGAAGCATCAAAAAAAAGGTTTTGGATGCAGACAAGCAACAGATAATGCGCCTTTTTGCAGATGATCGCCGGCACATATTGTTTGAATCGGAATATCTGCCTGCTTGGCAGCAGTGATCATCTGGCGATATCCTTCTTCACTCTGCATTTCTTGCGATGGCAATGGTAAAAAGAAGTTTGCGGATTTGGATATCCTGGCGGTCTGCAACATGCTTCATTAATTCCAGCTGACCGGATATATGGTCTTTGTCAGCATGAGTCATGATCATATAATCTATGCTGTGAATTCCTTGTGATTTGAGATATGGAATCAAACAATACTCTCCTATATTGTTTTTGCTGGTGCTTCCACCATCAATTAAAAATGTAGTGCCATCGGTGTGCTGCAGTAAAATACCATCCCCTGCCCTACATCTAGAAAAACAGCCTTAAAGTATTTTTCGCGGAATGGGAAAAAGCAGAAGAATAACGGCAGCAGTCCAGATCAGCAAAGGATAAGGCTTGATAATCGTGCGTTTATTGATCCAGAGTAGAGATAAGGCAAGAATAATATAATATATCACGATGCGAGATATTTGTGGTTGCCGAGAATCAGTGAATGAATTGGCAATCGTTGGAACAGCCTGCACAAATATTCATAAAACGACAGAATGCAGTAGGTGGTGCCGAACAAAAAATGCGACATAAACGGCAGCCACAGACCTAGTATACATGCAACGCCGCCGATCAGCACCAGATAAGAAACCAGTGGCAGCACTAAGAGGTTCAGAAATATCCCGTAGACCGGAATCTCATAAAAAAGAATAGTACTATTGGCAGTGTAGTTAGTTGAATGGCGGCACTGGCCAATAACGATTGTGCTGTTTTTCCAGGAGAAGAGAGATTTTACATTGGCATTTATCCAATAGCGTACCTTGCTGTTTTCTCGTATCCAACGCCTCTTTTTGCGGAGTTTGGCGCGGCGCTTTTCGGAATCACCTACTATGATCATCTGCAGAGCGGGTAAAATAGCAGCAATGCCGAGCACAGCGAAATAAGATAATAAGAAACTGCAAGAATAGACAGCATAAGGATTTTGCAGTGTAATGATGCAGGCACTGATTGCCAGTGATGAAAGTAAATCGTAACTTCGATGCAGCAGATCTGCTGCGAATAACAAGAGCATCATGATAACGGCACGACTGGTTGAAATGCTAAAACCCGTCATTAGTCCATACGATATTAAAAATGATATGGTTGCAAGAATACTGATGCGTCTCGGCAGCCGGCAGATAAGCAGCAGGCGAAAAATACCGAAACAAAAGATCGTGACATGAAGTCCGCTGATCGCTAACAGATGACCAATGCCGTTTTGCTGATATAGCTGTTTGATGTCTGAGGAAGTTCTGTTTTTTGACCCAATAAAACAGCTTTCATTATACCGGCTTGTTTATCAGGGAGACCGGATTCTATCGAAGTTGATAATCGATGTCTGATTTCATCCAATTTTGTAAACAATATGTTAGAATGGCCGGACACCACTTCGATCTGGTCAGCGTATAATTGATAATAGAAGTTTAGTTCCCGATAATATTGTTTTTGATCAAATTCGCCAGGATTGGATGCCGCGGCAAAATTTTTCAGAGTTCCAAAACACTCTATTGTATTACCGGGAAGAAGCGATGAAGTTTGATCTGAATAAACGATCATATTGGAAAAAATTATATACTTTCTGTCCGGAAATATGGACAGATACTTTTTGAGATATAAACGATTGGATGAATCGGTGGGCTCTGTACGATAATAAATCCCTTTTACGTAAGCATTTATCTTATCATTATTTTTAGCCAGTAATGCCTCATACGGATAATTCTTCTGCCATTGTTCCTGCATGTGCGTGGCATGAAACCAGACCAACAGAAACATACAGATCGTACAGATCCAAACACAGGGTCTGCGAATATAAATCACCTCTTTAGAATCACTGGACAAGATCAAGATTTCTAGTAAATACATCTCCAAATGGCATAGAATCGTTATAGAATAATTCCTGTTTGCCGTTAATACTAAATTGCACTTTTGTAATATCCGGCAGTTCGATCAATGTATTAACGACAGAATAAATAGCCACTTCTGCTGTAATCCCGTCCGGTTTATTTAAAAACTGCTCTGAAAAATCAACATAACAGGTATGCTCTTTCATGGTAACTTTGTTAAGGATCGTATCTTTAGGAATTGTCGCCTGAATATCCTTGGAAGAAACACCGTCGATCGTAGATGGTCCCTTTAGAAGCTGTTCAATGACAAGCTGCTCTAACGGAATTGTCGCATCATATGTAATCTCAACCGGTACTTCAACAAGCTTATCTCCTTTTCGAGATGCAAAATACATATTTACAGTTGCGGTCTGACGATATGTTGAACCACTGTCTGTATTATCAATAAAGCTGCCGGCAGTCATATAGCCGATGGAATTCATATTCGAATCGGTCAACGGTTGTCCTGCAACATAAAATTGCACAGCACGAACATCTTTAGACTGGCAGAGAGTTTTAACGATCGCAGCACGGCGCAGAATCTCATTAACTCCGGAATAATTGCCATAGGCGGCATCCAAGTAAAGTGTCAGGTCACCGTTGTTATCAATAACGAAGTCATCAACAGATACATTGTCCGGAATGGCTTTTTCATAGATACATCGGAAGGCTCTTTTTGAAGGTTATGCAGTAATTCCTTGATAAGAGTTTCGCCTTTCTTATTCTTAGGAGCATATTTCTCGTAAGTCACTTTCGTTTCAGCAGCGTTTATGCAATAAATATAGTATCCGGTATACTCCTTATGAGGGCGTGCGTGTACGAAAAGAAATGCCCAGACCAATATAGCGATCACAAGCAGAACGACCCATGGGACAAAATGATATTTATGTGTTGTAACAATGGTCTTTTCTTCCACGACCTCACCTCCAATTTTTTTGTCATATGATCAGACAACATAAGTCAATGGGATACGCACCGTAAAGGTAGAACCCTCTTTTTCTTTACTGTGCAGTTTGATCGAGCCGCGGTGCAGCAACACAGTACTTCGTGTTAAGGATAAACCAAGTCCGGTTCCACCGGTATCACGGGATCTGGCCTTATCAACACGATAAAAACGATCAAAAATTTTATCTTGCACATCTTCCGGAATACCGACACCGGAATCTTCTATTTTGACATAGAAAAATTTATGATCGGCATTGAGGGTGACGCGCACCCAGCCATCGTCATAATTATACTTGATCGCATTTTCAATCAAATTATTCAATGCGATCGACAGTTTTACCTCGTCAACATCTGCCATTATCGGTCGAAAACTCTCATAGATCAATTCGATGTTACGTTCTGTAGCAATCGGTCGTAAGCGCTTTAGCAACTGTTCGATCAAATCGTTGATACTGATATTGACAATATTCATGTCTGCAGTATTTTTATCAAGTTTTACCATTGTGAGGAGATCGTTGATGATATTTGTCATACGTTCGATCTCATGCGTGATATCCACCAAAAATTCACGATATAATTCTTCCGGCATACCTTCTTGAGAAAGCAGGGAATCTGACAATACCTTCATAGATGCTAATGGTGTCTTTAATTCGTGAGACACATTAGAAGCAAAGCTTTGTTTTGCTTCATCCTGCTGCCTGATAACATCGATCATGCGGTTAAAAGATTCTGAAATTCGTTCAACCTCGGGTAAGTATGCACATCTAACTTAGTGTCCATATCTCCTGCGGCAATGTCATCAATAGATTCTGTAACACGCTGTAATGGTCTGGTGATCAAAACCGAGTAACCAAACGCAAGAAACATGATAACAATTGCGATTGTTAATATCAAAATAATGCTGCGTCGGTTGATCACATTTGCAGTTGTACGAAAATTCTTGGTGGAAAAAAGTCAAAATGATCGCACCGGTCGTCTGTTCAGTAGACGCGTTTACGATCGGCATCGTAAGCTGTACGTAGTCACCGAGATCATTTACGTAACGTTTTTCATGATCAACAAAGCAACGAACTACTGCTGAGGAGATCATAGTTTTGCCAACTTCCAGATTAAACGTATCTGTTACGACAGACAGATCCTGATTGATGATCAAAACACGCCACTGATAGATGGTTGCAATAGATTCCGCCTCCTGTTCAACTTCAGGTGCCTCCTGTCCGGTAAGATATTCAGAACTGTTAACAAGGTTACTGAGGACGGTTCCATAAGATTGAATCTCATCCGTTCGTTGAGAGATCAGTCTTTTCTCGTAAGAATTAATTAGAATATTCGAAAAAAAGATGACCGGTATCAAACCAATCACCACCAGTACGGCAAACAATTGCACCCGCATACTGCGGATCTGCACTAGTAATTCTTTTCCTCGCTCAAGCAAAATGATTCCTCCAAACGGCTGTCAGGCCACAAAATAGTAATACATACGGCTGGATATGCCTATCGTTGGAAATAATAGCCAACACCCCATTTGGTATGGATATATTTTGGTGCACTTGGGGTTGTTTCGATTTTTTCTCGAAGTCTTCGAATATGTACATCGACGGTTCTGACATCACCCGGATAATCATATCCCCAAACGGTATTGAGAAGTTCTTCACGACTATATACTTTATTAGGGTGAAGCATTAAAAGTTCCAACAGGTCGAATTCCTTTGCCGTCAGATTCACTTCTTTGTCATCAATGTAACCTCTGCGGCTGTCCAAATCAATGCGAAGTGATTCAAATGAAAGTACCTTTTCAGGCTCTTTGGCTGTTTTGGAACTGCTTCGGCGAATAATAGCACGAATCCTTGCCTTTACTTCCAAAATGTTAAAAGGCTTCGTAATATAGTCATCCGCACCATACTCCAGCCCCAGGATCTTATCCATATCTTCACCTTTAGCAGTCAGCATAATGATAGGAACATCCGAAGATTCGCGAATCTGCTGGCACACTTCAAAACCTGTAAGTTTTGGCAGCATCACATCTAATAATATGACATCATATTGATTGGAGGATGCAAGTGAAAGAGCTTCCTCACCATCATAAGCACAATCAACTTCCATGCCGTCCTGTTCCAAGCTAAAACGAATTCCCTTAACAATTAACTTTTCATCATCTACAACCAATACTTTCTTTGGCATATTTCCCTCACTTTCGACGTTAAACATAAACGTCTCTCTTTATTTCAAATAGTTATTTTGTTTTTGATCTTATCGAAGACACCATTTTTTGATCCCGGATATATTCATAATATCCTCGATCTTTTTGGAAACTGCCATGCTCCGTGCGATAGGCAACGATAGCGTTTGCCTTGGATTCCCCAATTCCAGGCAACGATAACAATTGCTCTTTCGTAGCTTTGTTGAGACTGATCTTGTCCGACGAAGTGGCAGATGCAGTCTGTGCATCGGATTCTGCGCGTGGTTGATCCTTTGCTGTCTTTGATCGGCGCGGAATCTCTATCTGCTCTCCATCCTGAACGAAACGAGCCTGATTGACGGCATTGGTGTCTGCTTTTTGGTTAATCCTGCTGCAGATGCAATAACATCGCAGATGCGGACAGACTCACTAAAACGATATACGCCTGGGTGCTTCACGGCACCACAAATGAAAACGGCAATCTCAGACGAATCCGTATTCACAGGCTTAGATGTATCACCAGCCGGAGCGCTGCTTTCTGATACGGATGCCTGAAAATTTGATTCTTTCGTAACCGGATCTTGCCCTTTTGTATACCAAAACCTGCGCCCAATAGTATGGCACCACAAATAATCCAAATGATCCATTTTTGTTGTTTCATAACATTACCTCCTGCGAATTAGCGGGCAGGAATGTCTGATAAATATCGAAAATACGTAAAGTATACATATTTACGGATAGAATGTATGTCTTTCGAACCTTCCTCTATTCTAACGAATCTTTTTCATAATTACAAGTATAAGAATCTACAAAAATTCTTACATATTTCTTACTATTTTTGACAGACAACGAGCGGATGCGTCTGTCAAAGGTATGGTTGTTTATTGTAGGCCATCTGCTCATTTTCCAAACAGTTCATCCCACTTAAAAAGCATGATACCACCGATCATTACAGCAATGCCAAACAGTCTTGTCCATGCAAATCCTGCTTTTGTGGTGCCAAATAGGCCAAACAATGAGATAATATATGATACGATCAATTGTGCAGAGACAATAAACATCGTAGCCTTCGCAGGTCCCAGCTGATTGATCGCAACAATGACGGTATATGTGATAAATGCACCAATGACACCACCAAGAAGCATATACCATGGTTTTACCTGTACAATGCCTGAGATGGAACCTTCTTTACCTGTCACGAACCAGGCTGCCACACATATGACGAAAGCAGTGATCTGAACAAAACCTGCAGCTACCCATACACCGGCCTGTTTGGTCACTTCTGCATTAAAAACCCCTTTGTATACTCATTAACATACCGGATAATAGACCTATCAACATTCCTAACATAGAAATTCTCCTTTCTTCTACCAAAGCAACGAGAGCCGGACGAAATTCTGCCCGACTCTTCGTGAGAGTTCTATATTAAGTTGTTTCCCAATTTGCGGTGCTCTATTCGGATAAAACGTCATCTAATACGTTGATCATTTTATCAATATGCTCTTTTTCGACCATAAGTGGCGGCACAAAACGTATAATATTTGTACCTGCACTGATCAGAACAACGCCTGCTTGCAAGGCTTTTTGCAACTACGTCTCCAGCCGGGATCGTAAGTTCCATCCCCTGCATCAGACCAAAGCCACGCACCTCTTTGACTTTATCCGGATGTGCTTCTGCCAAGGCTTCTAACTTTTCTGTCAGATATGGTGCGATCTCATTAACATGATCCAAAATGTGCAATTTATCATATTGATGAAATACTTCGCAAATGGCAGCAGTTGCGAGCGGATTACCGCCATAAGTAGTACCGTGATCCCCGGTACCATCGCAACGGCATATTTTTCTGTGGCAGCGAAGGCTCCAACCGGAACACCACAACCTAATGCTTTGGCTGTAGTCAAAATATCCGGTGTCACACCATAATGCTGATAGGTGTACATTTTGCCGGTACGACCCATACCACACTGGATCTCATCAAAGATCAATGCGATATCTTTTTCATCGCAGAGTGTACGTAGGCCTTTGATAAACTCTGGTGTTGCAGGATGGATTCCTCCCTCACCCTGCAAGGTCTCTAACAGGATTGCACAGGTCTCATCGGTTACCAGTGCCTTAACGCTTTCCAGATCATTGTAAGTTGCAAAAGAAACGCCACCGATCAACGGCTCAAATGCTTCTCTATAATGTTTGGTTCCGGTTACAGACAAAGCACCCATCGTGCGGCCGTGAAAAGAATGATCCATCGCGATCACTTCACCTTTGCTCTGTGGATTTTTATTAAAAGCATACTTTCTCGCCAGCTTAATTGCTCCCTCGATCGCCTCTGCTCCACTGTTTGTAAAAAATACCCTGTCCATACCAGAAACATTGCATATTAGTTCTGCTGCTTTGATCGCAGGTTTTGTGTAATAAAGATTGGAAATATGGATCAGATCATCGATCTGGTCTTTTAATGCCTGTTTAAATTCTTCGTTACTGTATCCTAGTGCTGATACAGCAATACCGGCACCCATATCCAGGTATTTTTTCCCTTGGTCGTCATACAAATACATACCTTCACCTTTGGTGAATACAACACTTCTATTGTAAGTATGAATAAAATGTTTGTCTGCTTCCTGTATTGTCATCGTTCTCATCCTCATTTCTATCAAATTAATATTATGTGCCGGCTTTCTTAAATCTCATTACTGTATCGTCCACTGTCATCACCAATGATCGCCGTACCGATACCTCGTTTTGTAAAGAATTCCAAGAGTAGGCAGTGATCTCGTCTTCCATCCAAAATATGTACTCTGCCAACACCGGAATTTACAGCATGAATACAGTTGTTGACCTTTGGCAGCATACCGCCGCTGATAATGCCGGCTTCTATTAATTTGTTGGCTTCGATCAGATTCAGAACAGACACCAAAGTTGTTGGATCATTTGGATTCATGCAGACACCTTCAACATCCGTCAAAAATGCCAGTTTTTCTGCTCGAATACCACCTGCGATCGCACATGCTGCATCATCAGCATTGATATTATACGTATTGCCCTCGTCATCCATTCCGATAGGTGCAATGATCGGAATATAATCATTTTCCAAAAAGTGTATCGATCACTTCGGTGTTAACATGATCAATATCCCCGACAAAACCGATATCTTTTCCATTTGGCATTTTCTTTTGAACATGAAGCATACCGCCATCTTTTCCACAAAGCCCGATCGCTTTGACACCCAAATGTTCAACCATGGATACCAGATTTTTGTTAACGCGGTTAAGAACCATCTCAGCAATTTCCATCGTGTCTTTATCCGTCACGCGAAAACCTTCTTCAAAGCGTGTTTCTTTACCGACTTTACTGATCCATTTGCTAATCTCCTTGCCCCCGCCGTGTACAATGATCGGCTGCATACCGACCAATTTTAACAAGGCGACATCTTTGATCACACTCTCTTCCAGATTGTGATCTAACATAGCACTTCCGCCGTATTTAACAACGACTTTTTTTGAGTTGAAGTCTCGAATATACGGTAGTGCTTCGATCAATGTTTCTGCCTTGACGGTAATGTTATCTAAATATCTTTGCTGCTCTTCGTTACTCATAGTTTTTTCTATCCTCGCTTTTATGTACTTTCTTTTTTTTACTTAATAAGATTAAAGAGTCAAAAGGTCTGAATTTCCCAGACGGGCTATTTTTTAATCTTATTATGGGAACATTGGGACAATCTTCAGCCCTGTATTCTCCGGCAGACCAAACATTAAGTTCATATTTTGAATTGCCTGACCAGCTGCCCCTTTGACAACATTATCAATAGCACCCATCATAATGATCCTTCCGGTTCTCTCATCAATCTTGAAGTTGACATCTACAAAATTGCTGCCTTCTACCCAACGGGTCTCTGGATAGACATCTTTGTTTAATACGCGAACAAAATATTCATCCTTGTAATACTTATCATATACAGCTTTTACATCCTCATAGGAAAGTTTTTTACGCAAAGTCGCATAAGAGGTTGCTAAGATTCCTCGATTCATCGGCACCAGATGTGGGGTAAAGTTAATAAGAACTTCTTCTCCGGAGGCATAGGACAACTGGTCCTCGATCTCCGGTGTGTGACGGTGAGAAGCAACACCATATGGTTTAATACTCTCATTTACCTCACAGTAAAGATTCGCAACCTTAGCACCTCTGCCGGCTCCTGAGGTACCGGATTTAGCATCAATGATCACAGTATTCATATCGATCAGGCCCTCTTTTGCCATTGGATAGATGGATAATGTGGAACAGGTTGGGAAACAACCCGGATTAGCGATCAGGCGCGCATTTTTTATATCCTCACGATTGACTTCACATAAGCCATAAACAGCCTCTTTAATAAACTGTGGACTCTGATGTTTGATGCCATACCATTTTTCATATTTAGCTACATCTTTAATACGGAAGTCTGCACTCAGATCAATGATCTTTGTTTTTGATAATATCTCTTCATTTACCAGAGAACCGCATAATCCTTGTGGTGTTGCGGTAAAGATCACATCTGCCTGTTTCGCTAATTCATCCATATTTTCGCCCATGCATTTGGCGTCAACAAGATTCACCATATTCCCAAACACACTGCTGTATTTTTCATCTACATAGGAGCGTGAACCATACCATACAATCTCTGCATCCGGATGCTGCAACAAAATTCTGACCAATTCCTGTCCGGCGTATCCGGTGGAACCAATAATGCCTACTCGAATCATAAAATCCCTCGTTTCTGCTAAAATGTATATTTATTCATGACAATGGACGTGATGTATCTACAACTTTTAGGTAAAAACGTCCATCAGCTCAATATTATACGTCATTTGCTTTTTGATTGCAATAGATATTTATACATTACGTGAATTTAAAAAAAGATTGATCAGAATACGATTTCTACTTAATAAAACATTCAAAATGAGATCATTTCATAAAAATAGCATTGCATAAATATGCAGAATGTTGTATATTTATAAACAGTCATAACAGTGGTACAAAATTACAGTAAAAAAGGGAAAAAGGATTTGCAATCAACTGTAATTGTGTTTATACTGTTATCTGTATGGCAGATCATGCCATCGCAAAAGAATAATATGCCGTAGTCACGGCGGAATGGAGGAAAAAACATGAAGGAAAAAGTGATTCTTGCCTATTCAGGCGGACTTGACACCACAGCAATCATCCCTTGGTTGAAGGAAAACTATGATTACGAAGTAATCTGTGTCTGCATTGACGTCGGACAGGAAAGCGAGTTGGATGGTTTGGAGGAGCGTGCAAAATCTTGTGGTGCATCCAAATTATATATTGAGGATGTTATCGATGAGTTTTGTGATGACTATGTCGTTCCTTGTGTTCAGGCAAATGCTATTTATGAGAACAAATATTTATTAGGTACTTCAATGGCGCGTCCATTGATCGCTAAGAGATTGGTAGAGATTGCTCGTAAAGAGGGCGCATCTGCGATCTGCCATGGTGCTACCGGTAAAGGTAACGATCAGGTTCGTTTTGAGCTTGGTATTAAGGCACTCGCCCCTGATCTTCGTATTATCGCTGCTTGGAGAGATCCAAACTGGACAATGGATTCCAGAGAGTCTGAGATCCAGTATTGCCGCGATCATGGAATTGATCTTCCATTCTCAGCAGACAACAGCTACAGCCGTGACCGTAACTTATGGCACATCAGCCACGAAGGCTTAGAATTAGAGGATCCTGCAAATGCACCTAATTATGATCATTTGCTTGTACTTGGCACTACTCCTGAGAAGGCTCCGGATGAAGGTGAAATCGTTACTATGACATTCGAGAAGGGTGTTCCGAAGTCTGTCAATGGCAAGGAAATGAAAGTATCTGACATCATCCGCACCTTAAATAAATTGGGCGGCAAGCATGGTATCGGTATCATTGATATCGTTGAAAACCGTGTTGTTGGTATGAAGTCTCGTGGTGTATATGAGACTCCTGGTGGAACAATTCTTATGGAAGCACATCAGCAGCTTGAGGAATTGATCTTAGATCGTGATACATATACAGCTAAGAAAGATATGGGCAACAAGTTTGCAGATATTGTTTACGAAGGCAAATGGTTTACGCCACTTCGTGAGGCTGAGCAGGCATTCATTGAGTCCACACAGAAATATGTAACAGGTGAAGTGAAGTTCAAACTGTACAAAGGTAATATTATCAAACAGGGAACCACTTCTCCATACTCCATTTATGATGAAGATATTGCATCTTTCACAACCGGTGAGCTTTACAACCATAAAGATGCAGAGGGATTCATCAATCTGTTCGGACTGTCTTCTAAGGTTCGTGCTATGAAGCTCGGTTCTTTCGTAGAATTAAACGACAAATAATTTGTCCTTGTTTTTAACAGTCAACAAAATATAAAACAGCTATTATCCGAATTTGTGGTAATAGCTGTTTTCTTTTATTTAATAGGAAAATGCTGTTATGCAGTGTGATGTTATCAAGAATTGCTTTAGCAATTCATACAAAGCAAAGCGCTGGCTTTTGCTTTTTTATCATAATATTGTACAATAGACTATTTTTTTTTTAGTTAGAAGGAAAATGCGTTTTCCATTCGTGAACCAATGCTCCTAATGGAAGTCCAACTACATTTGAATAATCACCATGAATTTCTTTGATATATGCTGCAAAAGCACCTTGAATTCCGTATGCACCGGCTTTATCCATTGGTTCGCCGGTTGCAATATAGTCCGTAATCTCCTGCTTTGTCATTGGATAGACAGTAACATCCGTTCGTACATGAAAGGTATGTGCTCTCTGACTGTTTGTATCAGTGCTTATGATCGTAACGCCGGTATATACGCTGTGGGTATTTCCCTGAAGTGCGTTTAGCATCGTATAGGCATCTTCTTCGGACGAAGGTTTTCCCAGAATCGTGCCATCCTGTAATGCAACGACAGTATCTGCACCAAGTATATAACAATCTGAATACTCTGGTTTTGACGCTACATCGCTTGCTTTTCGAAAAGATAACTCTTCCACTGCTTCTGAAGGGCTTTGATCCTGCAACGATTCATCGGCATCGCTGGTACGTACTTCAAAGGAAATGCCAATCTGTGATAAAAGTTCCTGACGTCGTGGAGAACCGGAGGCTAAAATGATTTTTTCATTGTGTCAATCCTTTCCTTGTCTGAGTGTGAGTGCAATCTGAGCTTAACATAATGATCGGTCAATGACCGCGGAATAATTCCGGATGTCCCTCTAAATGCGCGCTGTCGTTAAAACGGTCCAAAAAGAATCCATGTAATGTTTCATCATAATGGATTGCTGTGATACTGCAGTTTTCCAAAGAAGTACCAAATTGGAGCCGTCGAGCAAAACTGCCGCCAAACAATGCGCAGAGCAACACACGAATAACACCGCCATGACAGACCACAGCGACCTGTTTAGCATCTGTATGTAAAATTTCATCAAATACCGGAAGGACGCGATCAAGTAACATTGCACCATCTTCCCCGCCAGGATAGATCATCTCTTCTACCGGGACAAAGAAATCACCGACATATTTGGCAGGGGAATCGATTGTTACCGGTTGTTTACTATGTCTATTGGAACGTTTTTGCTCAAATAAATGCTGTTGTTGTTTATAATAGTTTGCGTAAAAACTCTTTACCTGCGCATCCGGAATTCCGGTAAGATCGCCGAAATCAATTTCTGCAAATCCGGATCGAACCTGCAGATGATCCAATAAAAATTCATTATGCGAAAAGGCAATTTCGGCAGTCTGTTTGGCACGGATCAGATCACTGCAATAGACCGCATCAATGGAATAATTCCGTAGTCTTTTGCCAAGAAGCTCAGCCTGTTTTATGCCGGCATCTGCCAAAGGTACATTTACATTACAGTCACTGCTATTTTGTCTGCCATGTCGGATCAAATAAAAGATCATTTCGCACTCTTCCTTTCTTTCCAAAGACTTGCAGCATTGCTTCCGGTAACCGGAATAATATCTTTCGTAAAAAGTGTATCGTCATAAAGTTTTGTATCTGTGTTCTTTTGGTCGTCAGCTTTTAGCTGTTCGTATTTGGCTTTACGGACTTCATAATCGGTACCGGTGGCAGCAGACACATCGATAGATGCATATAGCGCATAGCCATCAAGCCAGTTTTGTTGTACTTCGTCCCAGCTTGTAAAATTGGCTTTTAATTTTTTGGCAGCAGGTTCGATCACTGCCTGTGCCTCAGAAATCGTCAGATAACCTGCTACATAACCCCATTGTGCTAAATGGGAAATGCGGCACATATCCCAAGCGAGAAGCCCCTTCTTTCTCCAAGTTTTCCAATTGAAGCGGATCATTTCATAATGAACTTTCATATCCCCGGACAATTGCTTCATGGCAGTTTTTAACTCTTTGGCTGACATCGAGCGCATTTGTGCCGCTTCCTTACGGTATGTCGAACGGGAACCTGTATGCAGTAAATCATACATTTGGTTGATCAACTGTTTGCGATTTGAAATATTCCAGCTCTTTTGCAAGATCGCAGCGGCCGCTTTCTGATTGCCATCCGTCGGTTCGTATCCACCGAAATAATATACGTTGCCTTCGTTAATCGCGATCAAAACAGAACCCATGGCACGTCCCCACTGTCCAAGATTTGAATTTTTGTCCTCGTCGCTTACGAGAACTTTTGGTGTCGGTGATGCCTGTTTGTCTACGGTCGTCTGTTTTTTACTGCTGCAGCCGATCAAAGTACTGCAAAGTATTGCCGTAATGCATACATAGGTTATCCATTTTTTCTGTTTGCTCATGCTTCTCCTCCATACCTGTAATATACAATTTCCTATCTTTTAATAAAAGATAGAAAATATATTAGCACCGATTACGGTGATCATACCTCCAACTGCAATGGAAAGGCCGCTCATTGCCCCCTCTACTTCGCCCATTTCAATTGCTTTAGCTGTTCCCATCGCATGGGATGAAGTGCCGATGGCAATTCCCTTTGCAACGGAATCCGTAATATGAAACCACTTTAAGATATATTCTGCCATAATATTTCCAAAAATACCAGTCAAAACGATCACTGCAACGGAAATTGTCACAATGCCACCTAGTTCTTCGAAATCCCCATGCCGATAGCGGTTGTAATGGACTTTGGAAGTAGTGTGACATATTGTTCGTGAGTCAGTCCAAACAATACACTTAGTCCTAATACAGAGGCTAGACCTGCTACGGTACCGGCTATGATTCCGGTAAATATCGCTATCGCGTTTTTCTTTAAGATCTGCAACTGTTCATACAAAGGTATGGCCAAGGCAACTGTTGCCGGAGTCAGCAAATAGTTAATATACACTGCCCCCTTTTCGTAGACAGAATACTGAATATTACACACCTTTAATAAAACAATGATCAAGGTTACTGCAATAAGCAGGGGATTGAATATTGCAAGCTTAAATTTGTGCCTGATCAATAAACCGATCTCATAGGCAAGCAGTGTAACAATGCCGCCAAAAAATAAGGAATTTTGTAATAGTTGTATCATGATGACTTAATAACCTCTTTTCTATAAGAATATATATGATCAGTCTTTAGGCTGCTTTTTGTTTGTTTTGTGATGCATAATAAATTGCGTTGCGTATCCGGATACGACCATGACGATCACAGTTGTGACTAACATGATCAGGAGAACCGGCAGTAAAATCTTACGCAAATCCCCCCAAGAATCCATGAGTCCAACGCCTGCAGAAACAAACAAGATCGGCATGATCTCTACGAGAAAGAGTCCTGTTTCGCGGACATGTTCTAAACGGATAACTCCGGTGCATAGTGCAATAAACAATAACAACATTCCATAGATACTTCCCGGCACAGGAAAAGGAAGCGCTAATTTAAGCACTTCCCCGCAAATGACACCAGAAGAATCATACAAAATTGTTTAAAATACTTCATAATTAAACATCTGCCTTTCTGATAAACTCTTCTTGAGTTCCAACATATTTACTTCCATTGGAATAATTTTTTTCATTGTTGTTTTATCACTGTCACTGTAGTAACCATACTGCAAAATTTCATAGTTATGCAGAAGTGATGAAACGGTTTTTGATTCGGAATCCCCATAATTATGCCACTTTCCATTCATATCCATATATCCATTGACATTCATTGCAGGAATATCCTGAGATACTTTTTCGATATACTGGTTATAAAGCGGCAATGTAATACCTGCTTGCTTTAACAACATATTCTCCAAATAGTTGTTGCTGATCGAGACTTCTTTGGCTTCTTCAATATCATAGTTTGCCCAAATGATAAACGGCGTTGCGTATCGTTTCTGGATCTCTTCTAAGCCCCAGTCACTCTGCTTTTGCCGAGAAGCGTTTCATAAAATTCGGTTTCAATCGATGGATGATGATCGCCAAACATACAGATGATGGTTGGCTCATCCTGTTTTTCAAAGTATTTTACCAAATACTGAAATGCATCGTCGGATACCTTGGTTGCTGACAAAAATTCTTTTGCTTCCGGCAAATGACTTCCTTCCGGATAAACCGGATCTTTCCAATTCGTATTGGTCAGATAACCGCCGTGATTTTGAATTGTCATATCAAATACAAAGAGCGGCTGGCCTTCCTTTTTATTTTTGTAGCGCTCGATAACTTTCTTGTAACTTTCCTTGTCACTGATATAACGAACATATTCCGGATTTTTGAAGTCATCGATCGTCAAAAACTGATCAAAGCCCATACTCTTATAAGAAGCCGTACGGTTCCAGTTAGCACCGCTGCTTGGATGAATTGCTTCACAGCGATAACCAAGTTTTTGAGATAACCAGGCAGCGCAAAGGTGGACTCATGCATAAACTGTTGATACACGTTACTTCCACTTGGGAAAAACTTAATTGTATTTCCTGTCATTGCCTCAAACTCAGAATTACTGGTTCCTGCACCAAAGATGGACACATAATCTCGTCCATAAATGGTGTTCTCATCCAGGCTATGAATAAAAGCAAGCGGATCACGGTTATAATTAACCTTTCCGATCAGAGAATAGTCTGCAAGGCTTTCGTTCATGATCAAAATAATATTTGGCTGCTTGTCGCCAAGACTTTGATTAGTACTAAAGTCTTTGTTATACGTGCGCTTTTTGTTGGACTGCGTTGTGTTCGTCTCTTCGCTGCTGTTTCCATCAGTTTTAGTATTCTCTTTTTCAAAATCTGACAGAATATCCTTTACCTTTGCCTGTGAATAACCGGATGGCGTCGACACACGCAGGTAATGTAAATTGATGAAAAAGTTGAGGTAGAAACCGTTGTTCTGACAAGAAACCACCTTGTTCCACACACTATCTTTGATCCCGCAGGTCTCCAGGATCGGTGTGGAATACAACAGAACGATGCAGGCTGCAGAAGTGACAACCGGAAGAACATGTCGCAACAGTTTCTGTTTGAAAGCGCGTTTTTTCTTATCACCGCGTAGTCTTAACAACAGAAGACACCAAATGAAAAATGCTGGAATCGCAACAAATTGTGATGGTGTCATCGTCAAATGATACTTGTCAGCGACCTCGGTTGCAGTTGTTACACCCAAAATATCAGCCGGAAGGAATGGAGTTCCTCGAACATTCATTAGGAAAAAGTTGACCAGACCAACCGGGAACAATATGATATCAAGTATCAGCGCAGCTCTCTCCGCATTGCCGATCACACCAAAGATCAACAGTTGTATTGCTCCCAAAAAGACCCAGGTAAAGATCCAGACATTCGGATACGTTTTTTGAAAAGTTCCATTGAGCAGTTCCAACATTAGGAACAACAAAAATGGATTTAATATCAATACCGTCCTACGGGCATAACGATATACCTTACGCTCTGCCAGACACCATTTGACAAAATCTTTCAAATTACGGATTTTTTAATCTCTTTTGATCACTTCGCCGGATTTGTTGGATCTACGGAGCAGTTTGTCGTGTCTTTTGCGCAGACGAGGTGCATATTCTGTGACACGCTCAAAGCAGAGTACAAATAATACGACAAATTCCAAGATCATTACGATAAATGGAAGCAGCAAACGATAATAATACGTATAAGAGATTGTCAGCGACTTCTTTTGTGTACGCATATTCAGCGTAGACATTGTCAGATTCGGATCTGTTCGATTTGTCGTATTTAGTGTCGGCAACGTTGCATAAGGGCGGCTGCCATTGCTGCAATTCAGTGCCAGACAACAAGTAACACCTTTCGGGATCGTTACCGTATGATCCATTTTTACGGTATACGTTGCATCCGGTTTAATGTCTTTGACCGGAATTGTTGTCTCATATACGGTTATATTTTCTCCATCTAACATTTGAATATGCAGATCAGTTCCTACTTTATCATATTCAAAAGAACCAAAACTTAACGTAAAACCGGATAACACGACTTTACGATCAAATTGAAACTTCTGACGGATAATCTCTGTATCATCTAAAATACCGATCACACTGCTCTGTGAGTTGCCCGCTTCCGTTGTTACCTGCTGTTTTGCAAGCATAGAACCGGTAAGTACAAACTGTAATACAAAGATTGCGATGCTGATAAAGACAAAACATGCAACTCTTTTTTTGGAAAAACGCAAGTACTTTTTGCAACATACTCATGAAATTCTCACCATGCCTTTCTATAATCTGTCTGCTTACGTACAGATTACATATTCTTCATTTGCCAGAAAATTGTGTTAGCAATTCTTACATAGCAAAATGTTAGTCTTGCTATGTAATCTAAACATTTATTCTTCCTGTTTATTTTCTCTATTTGTATCTTTTTATAACTTTGTTTTGCATAAGCCCATTCTGTAGTATTTTTTCTTTTGGACTGCACTGTCCGGAAGAGATTGGTATAGCTGATATGCTAATTTACAAACACCGGCAGTCAGGATCACAATGCATAATTCTACAACTAATAATGGTACAATGCCAGCGCGGTAAAACGCTGCAATAAAATCCACTAATGCATGAATTCCCATAGCGATCCACAGGTATTTGATCTTATCCGCTTTACGAACGGCATAAAAAACTAATACAGACAATGCAATCTGCAAAAACAACGCTGCGACACGCTCTAATCCTCCTAACATCAATGTATAGACGTTCATTTTGGATAAAGAATCTACAATAGATTGATAGGAAGCAATCGCGGTATCATTTCCTGCCATTTTATCAATTAATTTATCCATTTGACCATTATTGATCAACTGACAGTAGGTATAATTTTGTAAGTGACCTAATCCTAATACGATAATGCATTCAATACCACCGTGTCCCAATCCGTAGGATACTGCCGTCTCGCGTTCAGTATGATTTTTAAGGAATATTCGGAAAGCAATGTATCGTCCCGTTTCTTCAAAAAGGGCCGCCATAATACCGCCATATAAAGCATACGCCCATGGATTTCCTGTGAGGAACGTCGATACCGGACTATTGATCCGCAGGAAAAGGTATGTGGTATTGCCTCGAGTACATAGGCAAACACAAAAAATATACCAGCGCCTATAAAGACCGGGATCAGACTTTTGCGGGTGCGCAGTTTCCATACAATGATCAGCACTAATGGAACAATAACGCTAAACGTTGCTAACTCCATCATCAAATTCATAATCGAACTATCTATCATTCTATACGTTCCTTCCTTTCTAAATCTGCAAAAAATGTTCTGCCTATTTATGAAACATAATATATTCGCTGTCAAACATTTTAGCAAGACAAGCTGCACCAATAGCGGTGACTACTAAGTTAGAGGCGATAGTGGTAAGTATTAATGATCCATGCACATGGAACGAGAAAATACCGACCATAGACTGGACACTGTTATAGATCGGGATCAGATAATAATAGATCTGCGATCTGGCACCCGTGCCAAACATGGATGTAATACCGATCAACATCACAACGATCATTAATGGTGTTACATAGGTTTGTGCCTCTTTGATCGTTTTGGCAAATGCTGAGATCAGAGCGATCAGTGTGACAAGCACCAATGCAGTGGATAATATAATGATCCCCAGCATGATATAGTCATTGACACCATAACTTGCACCAGATATTTTATTGGTCGATGCGGACATCAATTTTGGTACGGAAGCAATGGTTCCGATCGCACTGGATGCACCGCTTAGGAGTGCAATGATCGATAATGCAGCAATTTTACCAAGTGCAATGTGGCTTCGTTTGACCGGAGTGATCAGCAAAGATGCGATCGTACCGCGTTCTTTCTCTCCTGCTATGGATTCCGGTGCAACGGAAATACATCCGCTGTACAAAAAAATCAGCAGTAAAAATGGCAGCATCGAAGAAAAAAGCTGCGCGGTAGAATCTTTGTCATCTGCCATATCAAAGGTATCTGCTTTGGAATCCGCACGATGCACATCAAATTTATTGGCCATGGCAGATTCCTTCTGATCGAGGTAATTACATAACATATCATAAGCGTTCGCAGAATCCGTCGATGCAGAATTATAATAAATTGCAATATTAGGGGCCGGTTTACCGCTGCTTACCTCATACTCTTCTACTTGCTTTGCAAAATCTTCCGGAAAAACAATGCATAGCTCTGCCTTTTGGTCTTTGACTTTTTGGCGGGCAGAATCCATGGTATCCGCATTTCCTTTATGAATCCGAAAACCGGTTTTTTTCAACTCCGCAGACCAATCGTCCGGTATATTGACTGCGCTACATTTTGGCGCAAATTTGTCCGTTGTGAACTGACTTAACATGGCGTCACCCATAAACTGATACAGTACAAAGATCAAAATTCCCGGCAAAAGAATGGTCGTCATTACCATACGGTAGTCACCAAAGAAACGTGCCAATTCTTTTGCGCATAACAGTTAAGATCGTAGAATTCATTATGCACGCTCCTTTCCTGAAATATTTGTCTCTTCCCGGCCGACATGATCCTGATACAGATCAAAAAAAGCGATCCTCCAAACTCTTTCCGGCACATATTTCTGCTAACGTACCACATTCGATCATCGTTCCATTGATAATAATACCGACACGATCGCAGATACGCTCGATCAGGCTGAATATATGCGTGGATACGATCACCGTCTTCCCTTCTTCCTTTAGCTGCAGCAGAAAATCCGTTACAACTCTCGCAGTCAAAACATCCAAACCGTTGGTTGGTTCATCAAAGATGACAATATCCGGATCATGCACCAAGGAGATGGCAAGTGATGCTTTCTGTTTCATTCCGGTAGATAGATTGGCGATCTTTACTTCCGCAAATTCATCAATGCCAAAGATCTCAAATAAGTGCTTCTTTCGCTCTTTACGAAGATTAGCCGGCACCTGATGGAGATCCGAGAAAAAAATCAAACAAATAATTTGGAGTAAAAAATTCTTCCAATCGAAGCTCACTGGTCAAAAATCCAATCTTACGCCGAACCTGCTCTGCTTCTTTTCGCACGGAATAACCACCAATGACAGCATCCCCTCATCCGGTTTGATCAACGTTGCTAACATGCGAAGCGTCGTCGTCTTACCGGCTCCGTTTGGACCGAGAAGTCCGAAGATCTCGCCCTCCATTGCATCGAAGGATAAATGATTGACGGCAACTCTTTTCTTGGCACCGGTATGTTCTATTTTTTGTTGTTTCTTGAGAGAGCAAATGTCTTACATAATCCCTCTGCGTGCAATAACACGTTATCCATATATACCTCCCGTCCCTGCAGTCGAGCGCTATTTCGCTATGCAGGTACTCAGTGTTTGCAGATGTTATCTGGCTTATTAACGCACATTATCACATTGTAACAGAAATACGCTCAAAAATCCAGTAAATCATCAAAAAAGTAACGTCGACACTGTACTTTTGTCACTCCGCACATCAGTAGTTTCCTAATGAACAAAAAAGGACAAAGCTTAATGCTTTGCCCTCGCCCGTCCCAAATGGACGGTTGTTGTTATTTAGTTACTCAAACTTCCGGTATGGAAAGTTTGAATCAATTGTTATTTGGTGGTACAATGCTGGCTCCGCATTGACTGCAAAAAGCAGTTCCTTCCGGAAGTGTCATGCCACACTGTGGACATACGCAAGCACCTTTGTATCTTTAAGATCTCTGCCTGTAATGCAGCAATCTCATTTGTCAGAGTGCTGACATTGGCAATGCCGGCATTATCCACTTCTCCTTCTTTATTCATTTCATAATAATGCTTTCCAAGCTCAATGTACTGTTTATCAAGTGCATCTTGTTTAGATTTTATATCCATTTTCAGCTTTGCTATGTTTGAAACTTCTTTTTTGCTTTTTGTGATACGTCTCTTCCTGCGGAAGTTAATGTTTCTTTCATGTTGTCAAAAAAATGCCATACGCTCCTCCATTCCACACCGAACGTCTCGGTGTATACTCTCCTGCTATATTTTTATGGAGAAAAGCGGTTTCCGGCTCTTCTCCACATTTCAAAACACATCATAGCATATTTTGGAAGCTATTTCAATGAGTGTGCGCAGCTGTCCGAAGTATCAGATATTGTCGTTTTTAGAGCTTCGATCGGATTGTCTTTTTTGATCTTATGCATAGAGTACATCATGCTGGCAAATACAACCACAAAGACACCAAGGACAACGATGGCAACACTGCCCCATGGGATCTGGAAACCGACGTCCATTGCATCTAACACGGAATGATAGATCGCGAAGTTTAACAAAAAGGCAAGCGGTAGCCCAAAGAGAAGTCCTTTGACGCCATATAACAGGCATTCGTAATTCATCATTCGGTCAAATCCACCTAACGTCATTCCAACAGACTTTAACATGGCAAATTCTTTGCGCCGAAGCATCACATTGGTCGAGATCGTATTGAAAATATTGGCGATCACGATCAATGAGATCAAAATGATAAATCCATACGTAAAGATCTTAAGGATCAGCAGCAATACTTTTACAGAATCGCTATTCATACGCGGACTGTACAGATTATTAGCTACGGATTTTGCAAAGCCGGAATCATTTCTCAAATAATCACTGATCGAGGTGTAGGCTGTGTTATAATCCTTGGCTGTAAAATTAAACTCGTACTGATCCAAAAAACTTACAGAACGAAACATGGTTTCTTTGGCACTTAACGGCAGTGTCATCGTGATCTGATCAGCATATTCGAACGCATATATTCCTAAAGGTGCTTTATAATCTTGGGTATCCACTACTTTGCCGTCTGATAACGATATGCTTTCCAAAGCCTGTTTTTCCGGCATCATTTTTATTGCATCATAGTCATATTCTTCGGAGCCTTTTGCGAATGGAAATTCCATGCGTTTCAGATCAATAGCCGTAAAATTTTCGGTATAGTAATAACCCGAAATGTTGCGGATACAATATATTTTATCCGGTGTAAAACCATTTTGCAGGATGTTAAACTTCTTTGCTTTCTGAGTTTGTTTTGAGCAAAGAATACTCTCATCCCAGATCAGCGGACACAGTTTTTTAGTGTCCATATATTTGGACACGTTCAGATGGTGTTCTTCCAAATATTTTTGGTAAGAACTGTCATCAATAAAGGATAACTTTACCGGTAAGATCACTTTATCACCAGCATTTTTGGCATGGAATCCGGTGTTTTCATTTTGATTGTTACCGGATTTGTTAAAGCGGTAATAGCTTGTATCGATCTGCTCTTTATCTAAGATCACATACGTATTCATTGCGGATTCGAATAGGAAGCATCGTCTACAGCACGTAGTGATCTCATTTTTTGGTAAGACTTCTCTGCACTTTGGTGATTCATATCATCGTTAGAAACAGACAAGGTAATGTCAGCGGTCGTTTCCTGCAGAGACATATCTACTGATCTTGTCATATAACCATTGAACGATGCACTGCCAATAAAAAGGATGACGCTGATTGCTAAAGAAAAGACGGTCAAGCGGTATTTCCTGCGATTTCGCTTAAAGTTCTTATTGGCAAGCATTCCTTCAAAGCCAAATACCTGATAGATCCATTTTGGGCTGCGGATCTTTCGGCTTCGAATACGAATGTCGTGATTTTCGCGGAGTGCGTCTATGGCAGTAAGTTTCACTGCTTTTCTAGCCGGGATCGACGCCGAGATAAGAACCGTGATCACTGCAATGACTGCAGAAAGAAGCAGCGCAGCGGGGCTTATCGCAAGTGTCAGATTTACACCTTTGGTATTGTTCAAATATGGTTCAATGATCTTGCCTACAAAATGCAGCGTGACTCCAATTCCAACAAGACCGGACAAAATGCCGATTGGAATGCCGATCACACACAAACACAATGCCTCAAAACAGACGGAATGACGGATCTGTTTTTTGGTCGCTCCGATCGATTTTAGCAGTCCGAACTGCTTTGTACGTTCACTGACAGAAATCGAAAAGGCATTATAGATCAATGTGACACTGGCTAAAACAATGATAAATATCAATGCACCGGCCATCGTGTTCAGTATAGTACGGTAATTGCCGCCTTCTGCGGTTCCCATATAGCGAAGCAGATTCCTATGGATCGCATAGTCGTTATCGATCAACAATTCCCTGCTATTTTTGTCGGTGTATTTTTTTAGCAGATTTTTAATCTGTTGATTGATCTTACGAGAGTCTTTCATCGAAAAAAAAGACATCATGCTGTATTGCAGACGTATCTCCCGTGGTAAATACCGAATATCCGGGAGCACCAAAGTTTTCCAGCGAAGGTCGTTCACAGATTCCTACGATCTTATATTGTTTTTTGACCGTGTTTTCAATCTTTTCAGCCCCTTTGGTATATTCAACACACTGCGAGGCGGTCGTGCCGTTGACGGTTCTCGTTCCGACGTTTAATGTTATGATGTCACCGACGTTGTACGTAACGTTGCCATCGGTCTGAATATGCGAAGAAATGACCAGTTCTCCATCATTGGCCGGCATACGCCCTTCCGTCAGCTTTATTGAGATCAGTTTTTGCGTGTTTGCCGGAATGGATTCTACGCATACATAAGGTTTCGATTCGTTGGCACCGCCATTTAATATGCTGTATCCAATATTGTCTAAAGAAATTCCCGATTGAATGCTTTTATCCTTAAGAATTGCTTTTGCTTCGTCCGTGGATACAGTATTAATGCGGCCTTCCCAACGTCCGTTATCGTTAATCTCTAAATTAATGAGATATTGCTGCAAACTGGTGACGATAGATGTGACACCGGTAAACATTGCTGTTGATAAAATGATACCGATGATCGTCACTAACGTGCGCAGCTTGTTTTTATATAATGTCTGAAGTGTGAATCGATTCATTATATTCATGCCCGGTTCACCTCATCTCTTACGATTTTGCCGTCCTCGATCGCAATGATGCGATCTGCCTGTAGTGCAATATTTTCATCATGTGTGATCATGATCAAAGTCTGGTGAAATTTTTCATTGGATTCCCGCAGCAGGTTCATGATCTCCTGACTGTTTTTGCTGTCCAGATTACCGGTCGGCTCATCCGCTAATACAACAGCCGGTGCGTTCATCAATGCTCGACCGATGGACACGCGCTGCTGCTGACCGCCGGATAATTGGTTTGGCAGATGTTTTCGCGTCCGTCAAGACCAAGCAGACTGATCATTTCCTGCAGACGCTGTTCGTTGACTTTACGTCCGTCTAATAATACCGGCAGCGTAATATTTTCAGTTACATTCAATACCGGGATCAGATTATAAAACTGATAGATCAGGCCAACCTGGCGTCTGCGGAATATTGCCAGTGCTTCTTCGTTTTGTGCAAAAACATCTTTGCCGCCCATGATCACTTTACCGGAAGTCGGAACATCAACCGCTCCGAGAATGTGAAGTAATGTAGACTTTCCGGAACCGGACGGTCCGATGATCGCTACGAATTCTCCCTGTTCTACCGAAAAACTGACACCATCCAGTGCATGTACAGCATTTTCACCCTTTCCATATACTTTTTTCAGATTATCAACTCTTAAGATTTCCAAGGTAATCCCTCCATTCTCCCTAATGTATTTCTCACATATTGGGCTTTCCATTTCTTTTTACAATACAAAGTATAGAAAATACAGGTGACTCCTTAATGACTCTATTGTGACAATTTTGTCACACAGCACCTTTATACATTCGAATTTCAAATACGGCACCGCCATCTTTCTTATGATTGTAGGCTCGGATCGTGCCATTTTGGGCAATAATGATACGTTTTGCCAAAGCAAGTCCGATGCCAACACTGTCTGTATCGGCATTTTGTCCGCGGTAAAATCGTTCAAAAATGTGCGGAAGATCCTGTTTGGTAAAGCCACTTCCGCTGTCGGTGATCTTTATCAAAAGATAGAGCGGATTGTCTTTCGTTACAATACGGATATGTCCACCTGACGGTGTATGTTCCATGCAGTTTTTCAAAATATTGCTGACAGCCTCTGTCATCCAGCTTATATCCCCACGATGCTGTAAATCCGGCTGTATCTGCACTTCCAGTGTGATGTCACGAATATCCAAAGCAATCTCTAACGGCGTTACCGCTGCCTTGATCAAATCCTCGATCTGGTACGGAATTTGCTGTAACTGTACGGTTCCGGCATCTAGTTTTGCTAACCGAAGCAGTGCGTAGACCATCCAGTCAATACGTCCGGTAAGTTTCATCAGATCTTGCACATACTGCAGACGTTTCTTTTCGGAAAGATGTTCTTCCTGCAATAAATTCAATAGTAAAGAGATGGAGGTCAACGGAGTTTTCATCTGATGGGAAATATCTGCCATAGAATCTGCCAAAAATACTTTCTCTTTTGAAGAATAGACTGTTGTTCTAACATACGCTGCACCATTTTATCAATACTCGTTGCCAATACGGCAAATTCGCCTTCACAACAATGCTCCATGATCTGCAGTTCTTCGCCGTGTAAGATCCGATCGATCTGTTCTGCCAGAGAAGCCATTTTACGGTATTTGACAACGCTGTAGCTGATATACAGACAAAAAATGATGCCGCAAAATATCAGTAAATAGACAGCAGCGATCGTACCGCACTGCATATACATTCCGATAATTGCAGCGACAAATAGAATGGTCAACAGAATCAATTCTACTCGAAATTCCGTATTTCTTAAAAACGCAAATCTCCTGTCCTCCTTACTCAGCACGATATCCCAGTCCTCGTACTGTTTTTATAATGGTTGGATTGGCGGCATCGGTTTCGATCTTTTCCCGCAGACGTTTGATATAAACGGTCAACGTATTGTCGTTTACAAACTCTCCTGCCACATCCCAAATCTCTTCCAAAAGCTGATTCCTGGATAATACGTTGCCCTTGTGATTGGCAAAAACGAGTAACAGGCGGTATTCTAACGCCGACAAAAACAATTCCTGTCCCTCTTTGCGGACAGTACCACCGGCAGTATCTATTGTAACGTCTCCCAATTCAATAATGTTGTGTGCTTTCCCGCATCTGCGCAATACACTGCGTATGCGGGATACCAGTTCTCTCGGACGGAAAGGTTTTCCAATATAATCATCCGCACCGAGATCTAACCCGGTGACAACACTGTATTCATCTCCGGAAGCGGTTAAAAGATAACAGGAAGATCGTATTTTGCTTTGATCTCAGCACAGGCCGAAAATCCGTTGCCCTCTGCCAGTGATACGTCCAAGAGAACCAAGGCGGTCTCTCGTTCATGCTCTTCTAAAAAAGCAATGGCATCGGTCTGACCGGCAGTATTTGAGACAAAAAAGCCTTCCAGTTTAAGAAATTCAGTCAATGTTTTTACAATAGTGGGATCATCTTCCACCAATAAAATCCGGGAATTCACACGCATCCTCATTTCTGCACAGTCCGCCTGTGCCCTGTTGTTATATGTCCAACGTTTACGAGATTGGTTCCCGCAGCCAGGCAATCTCCTCTTTATAAGGGGCTGCGCTGTTCTTTTTAGTGCCTTCACCGTCGATCACGCGCCAAGGTGTTTCAAGGATTTTTTCGGAATTTGGGCAAAACGTTCATCATGTACCAAGCGATGCAGCGTATCGTAACCAATCTCGCCTTCGCCAATGTTGGCGTGGCGATCCTTATGAGCACCCAGTGGATTTTTGCTGTCGTTAATATGGAATACAGCGATCTGGTCCAACCCGATCACTTCATCAAATTTTACAAAAACACCGTCATAATCACCGACCAGGTCATATCCGGCATCATTGACATGACACGTATCAAAACATACCCGCAGACGGTTTTTTTTGTGTACACCGTCATAAATCTGCTTAATCTCTTCAAAGGTTTTGCCAAGTTCACTTCCCTTGCCGGCCATTGTTTCCAGTGCGATATAGACATCATCGTCATTATCATCTAACACCATATTTAAGCCGCAGATGATCTGTTTGATCCCGACCTCTTCACCGGCTTTTACATGAGAACCCGGATGCAAAACCAGAATATGGCTTCCCATTGCAGCTGTTCTCGTAATCTCTTTGGCTAAAAATTCCGTTGCAAGCTCAAATATCTCCGGTTTCACCGTGTTGGCAAGATTAATGATATACGGTGCATGTACAATGATCTCCTCGATCCCGTGCTCTTTCGCATAGGCCCATCCAGCTTCGATATTCAGTTCAGAAACATCTTTTCGTCTTGTGTTTTGCGGTGCACCGGTATATAGCATTAATACATTCGCACCATAACTTGCTGCTTCCTTTACGGAGGCTAAAAACATCTCTTTTCCAGCCATTCCCACATGGGAACCAATTTTAATTTCCTTCAATGTTCTCTCCATTTCTTACAATTGCCTACATAATGATATTAGTGATGTTTTGAAACCTTTTTTTCAATTGTTAATACATCGCCCTCTGGCTTATAAACAATCTTGACATAGGTGGACACCTGATCACATCCGGCTTTTATGGCAATTTTCTGACAGCCTGCTACGATTTCCATCAACTGATCGTAATCACCTTCGATCGTTGTCTCAAAGGGACCTACGGATGTAGAAAGTCCAAAACTTTTAATATATGCGATCACCTCATCAACAATACGGATCACTTCTTCATCTTCCGTTACATTCGGTAATACCTGAATTGCTACACTTGCATTCATGAAAAATCCTCCATTTCTGATTAAAATTCCGACCCCCATTATACCTATTTCCCCGAAAACCGTCAACAATAAGCAGGAAACCATCCCTCCGTTATTCTGTATAGTTCAAACTTCGGATACGCGAAGTTTGAGTGCATAAATTGACATAAATTTGCCATACTTTCCATCTTATGGTATATTGGCAACATTGTATTTATTGTAAAGTGCCTGGCAGTATGTGACTGTTACAGCACACCTTTAATTGATGCAAAGGAATGAGGAAGATTATGGAATTATTTCAATTGAAGTACTTTTTGGCCGTTGCCAAATACGAACATGTAACGAAAGCTGCAGAGAGTTTACACATTGCACAACCTGCTGTTTCACAGGCGATAAGGCACTTGGAAGAGGAATTTGATACACCTTTATTCGATCGTGAGAACCGTCATATTACATTAAACGCAACCGGTAAAATGCTACAGAAACGTTTGACGCCGATCATGGCCGCATTAGATGCTATTCCCGATGAGATCAAAGAGGCAGCGCAGCAAAATCAGCCGGTCATCCACCTGAATCTGCGCTCTGCCTCTTCGGTTATCACTAATTGCATTATTGCTTACCGGGAAATCCACCCGGAAGTCAAATTCCGCTTATCCCAAAAACCAGATGATCCGTTGCTGATTACTTTATTTCAGCGACCGGCTTAGATACGGAATTAAAACCTTCCCAGCGGGTGTTGTTTACGGAAGAATTTTATCTGGCAGTACCAACTTCATCGGAACTGTCCCACAAACATTCCATACGCTTGCAGGACACTGCCACAGAATCATATGTCAGCTTGGAAAAACGCGCCCGGTTCGTCAGATCTGTGACGAATTTTGTGCGGCTGCTGAGTTTAAGCCGAACATCGTCTATGAAAGCGACAGCCCGGAGACAGTGCGCAATCTGATTGCAGCTGGTCTTGGGATTGGCTTTTGGCCACAGTACTCTTGGGAATCTTCATTCTCGAAGCATGTAAAACTACTTCCGATCGAAAGTCCGGTCTGCAGACGCCAGATCATCGTTACTGTTCCGGAATCCAAACAACATAATCGCACGATCATGGAATTTCATGATTTTTTGTGTGGCTGGATCAAGGAAAACATTTTATTTCCTAAAATCACCTCGTAGTTGTTTTCGCTGTCTAATTGATATTTGATCAAATCCGCATATCATCTTTACTGCTATAGCGAAGTCTTGACATAGCGCGTGCTAAGGAAGCTTTGGACATATGATATTCCCGAATACTTTGTTCCTGTCTCAACTGCTCTTTTGCACGCTCTTTTGCTTCTTTGGCACGACGTACATCGATCTCGTCCGGATGCTCTGCGGTATCCACTAATACACTGACACGATTGTTGATCACCTGTGCAAAGCCACTGCCGACCACGCCGGTGATCCACGCTCCGTCGTCTGTCTGAATACGTAATTCTCCAACATTAACGGCAAACACCATATTTTCGTGATGCGCCTGAATGCCTTTTTCGCCATCCTCCAACGGCAATATAACCTGTCTGCAATACCCCTCAAAGAAGACACGGTCACATGCTGTCACATTTAATAAAAAGGTGTTCACCACCTTCCTTTCCTGCAGGCATTTTATTATGCCTGCTTTTCTTTTGCTTTTCGATCACTTCATCAATCGTACCCACATTGAAAAATGCCTGCTCCGGATAGTCATCCATTTCACCATCAATGATCATTTTGAAACCACGGATCGTTTCTTTCAATGGTACATATTTGCCGGGAACACCGGTAAACGTCTCAGCTACATGGAACGGCTGTGACAAAAATCGCTGTATTTTTCTGGCACGATATACGGTGATCTTATCTTCTTCAGATAACTCTTCCATACCAAGAATAGCGATAATATCCTGTAATTCAGTATATTTTTGCAAAATTTCCTGAACACGTCTTGCTGTATCGTAATGCTCTTTGCCGACAATATCTTCTTCCAAAATTCGTGAATTAGACTCCAGCGGATCAACTGCCGGATAAATACCCTGCTCTACAATTTTTCTGGATAAAACAGTCGTTGCGTCCAAATGGGCAAATGTTGTCGCCGGAGCCGGATCGGTAAGATCATCGGCCGGTACATATACTGCCTGTACAGACGTAACGGAACCGTTTTTCGGTCGATGCAATACGCTCTTGCAATTCACCGACTTCATTAGCCAATGTTGGCTGATAACCAACTGCGGATGGCATACGGCCAAGCAACGCGGATACCTCTGATCCGGCCTGTACGTAACGGAATATGTTATCGATAAATAACAACACATCCTGATGCTCTTCATCACGGAAATATTCCGCCATGGTAAGCCCTGTCTCAGCAACTCGCATACGAGCTCCTGGTGGCTCGTTCATCTGCCCGAACACTAATGCAGTTTTATTGAGAACACCGGATTCTTTCATTTCTGACCAAAGATCATTACCCTCACGGGAGCGTTCACCAACACCGGTAAAAATAGAATATCCACCATGTTCCGTAGCAACATTTTGAATCAATTCCTGAATCAATACGGTCTTACCGACACCGGCACCACCGAATAGACCGATCTTACCGCCCTTGGCATAAGGTGCCAGCAGATCAATGACTTTAATTCCGGTTTCCAACACTTCTACAGCCGGACTCTGTTCCTCAAATCCCGGTGCATCTCTGTGAATGCACCAATGCTCCTCCTCATCCAAAGCTTCGCCATTATCAATCGTTTCACCTAGTACATTAAACAGACGGCCTAACGTTTTCTCTCCAACCGGTACTTTAATTCCACTTCCGGTTGCGATAACTTCCATATCTTTATGCAGACCCTCACTGGATGCCAACATGATGCAGCGCACGGTATTATTGCCAATATGCTGAGCAACTTCCATGACACAGCGTTTTCCGTCGTTATTTACCTCCAGTGCATCCTTGATAAATGGAAGGTCACTGTCTTCAAATTCAACATCAATAACAGGACCGGATACCTGAACAATTTTTCCCTTCTTCATGCTATTCCTCATTTCTGCACACGTAATTCGTTCGCAGTGAACTTTATGTCATGTGTGCTTAAGACATAAAGTCATAGACACCTATTTGTGTTTGCGTTTTTGTGCTTTTGCGCCGCTGATGACTTCTGTGATCTCTTGTGTGATCGCCGCCTGCCGCACGCGATTATACTCGATGGAAAGCTGCGCTAATATCTGTTTCGCACTATCCGTTGCCGACTGCATTGCCATCATGCGGGAATTGTGTTCGCTCGCATAAGATTCTACCAATGCACCATAAATAAATCCATTGATGTAATTCGGAACCAAACGCTCTAAGATCGTATTCCAAGAGGGTTCTGCCTTAAGCTCTTCCTGATATACATCAATTGGCATATGAACTTCAAATTCCTCTTTCGATAACGGTAAAAGCTTACGCATTTCCGCCACTGTCGTCACCGAATTTTCCATGCAGGTGTATATGATATACACTTCGTCTAGTTCACCATTTCGATATCGTTCTAAAATATCATCGGTGATCATTCTTGCACGGTGCAGGCTTGGACTTTGTACAGTGTACTTAAAGTGCTTATGCACATGAAGCCCCTCTCTTGCAAAATATTGACGACCAAGCTCTCCAAGTACGAACAAACTGTTTTGTCCGCCATCTTCGAACAGGGAATGTGCCATCTTGATCACATTGTGATTATATGCACCGGCAAGTCCTTTGTCGGCGGTAACTACAATGTAGCCGGTCTTTTTGTCTTCTGTCGGGATCTGACTGGTATCCTTAAAATAAATACTGTCCAGATCCGGGATATGACGCAGGATACGACGAAACGCCTGCTGCAATGAATAAAAATATGGTTCAGTGTCAGCTAGTTTCTTCTTGGCTTTCTGTAACTTGGTTGACGAAATCATATACATCGCATTGGTGATCTTCATCGTATCTTTTATGCTTTTCATGCGTTTTTGTATTTCCTTCGTATTCGCCATAATACTCCTCGTTTCTGCACACGCATTTGCGCATCAATTATTAATTCTGTTCCAAATATTTCTTAGCACCGGCTACGATGGATTCTTTCAATTCGTCGGTCAGATCCTTATCGTTATCGATGCGTTTCATGATCTCCGGATAATTACTATGGAAATAATCTAACAAGCCAAGCTGTGTTTCCTTGATCTGCTCCTTTGGAATCGGAATAAACAATCTGGAAGTTGCTGCTACCAAAGTGACTACCTGTTCAGCCAAAGACATTGGATGCCCTAAAGGCTGCTTTAATAATTCCATCAGTCCATTACCATAAGCAAGCTGTTCCTTCGTTTCTTCATCCAGATCTGAACTAAACTGCGTAAACACTTCCATCTCACGGAACTGTGCCAGATCAATACGAACGGTACCGGATGCTTTTTTCATTGCTTTCGTCTGTGCCGCACCACCAACACGGGATACGCTAAGACCTACATTGACAGCAGGTCGCATTCCGGCAAAGAACAAATCACTCTCTAAGAATATCTGACCGTCTGTGATGGAAATTACATTTGTCGGTATGTAGGCAGACACATCTCCTGCCTGCGTTTCAATGATCGGAAGTGCCGTAATGGAACCACCGCCTAACTCATCGCTTAACCGGCTGGAACGCTCCAGCAAACGGGAATGCAAATAAAATACATCACCAGGATATGCCTCACGACCCGGAGAACGCTCTAATAACAGAGATAAGGCACGATAGGCAACTGCATGTTTAGAAAGATCGTCATAAACGATCAAAACATCTTTTCCTTCATACATGAAATATTCTGCCAAAGCAGTTCCGGAATATGGTGCAATATATTCCAATGATGCTGATTCACTTGCGGTAGCCGTTACGACAATGGAATAATCCAACGCATCATTTTTTCTAAAGTATTCACTAACTTTGCTACGGTAGATGCTTTCTGACCGATTGCAACATAGATACAAATAACATCTTTGCCTTTCTGGTTCAAAATAGCGTCCATCGCAATTGACGTCTTTCCGGTCTGTCTGTCACCAATAATTAATTCACGCTGGCCTCTTCCAATCGGGAACATAGAATCAATAGACAAGATTCCGGTTTCCAGCGGAACGGAAACGGATTTACGATCCACGATTCCCGGTGCATCACATTCGATTGGGCGATAGTCATCGGCTTCAATGTCGCCCTTGCCATCAATTGGAGCACCCAGTGCATTGACAACGCGTCCTAAATAATGTTCTCCAACCGGAATACCGGCACGTTTCTTGGTACGAGTTACTTTCATTCCTTCGCGAATGCCGGTGTCTTTACCTAAGATAATGCAGCCGATCTCCGTCTGTTTAATATCCTGTACCATTCCCTTTACACCGTTTTCAAAAATCACGATCTCGCCATACATCGCATGTTCCATACCATAGATGGTTGCAATTCCGTCACCAACCCAGATTACGGTACCTACTTCATGCTCTCTGCTTTCTATTTCGTAATTTTCAATCTCGCTTCTTAAAATAGATATAATATTTTCTGAGCTGATTGTACTCACATCATCATCTCCTAGTCAATTTTTTTGTTTTAAGCCGTTTACACTGCCTAAAATGCTTTGATCGATCTCCAGATCACCGATCCGGATCACGAATCCACCGATCAAACTGTGATCTTCTTCCAGCGTTAGCTGTAATTGTTGACAGCCAAGCTTTTTACAAAGTCCCTGTTCGATATTTCTAAGCTGTGCTTTCGTCGGTTCTGTCATATAATAAAGTGTTCCGACCAAAATACCCTGACTTTCTCTGCGCCATATCTCATATGCCGAGAATATGTCAGGAAGAATCTCTGCTTCGTTGTAATCACAAACCTTCTTAAGAAAAAGAATGCATTTCCTGAGGAAACAGTTTGTCAATGATCCGATGCTTTTGAGCACGGGTCACGATCGGACTGTTCAACACTTTACGCAATTCTTCCGACTGTAAGTAAAGCTGCTTAGCGGTTTCAACAGCATCTTCTGAAATTCCAAGTTCAAACAGAACTTTTCCATAATTAATTGCCGTCTGCTTCATGAGATTCCCCTATTCCAGCAATATACTGATCGTAGATAGAGCGATCCACACTGGAGTCCGCCTGCTCTTTCAGAATCTTACCAGCCGCAGCCATGGCGACACCGGCAATCTGTTTTTGCATGGCTTCCATCGCCTGCTCGCGCTCGTTTTCTACATCCTGTTTTGCTTTTTCCAATATACGATTTGCCTGCCGCTCTGCTTTCTGAACACGTTCCTCATACTCCTTACCGGCACGTGTTCGGGATTCTTCTACTATCTGTTTGATTCCTCTTTGGCATTTTCGAGCAGACCATCATATCGCTGTTTTAACTGCATAGCTTCGTCTTCCTTGCTCTGTGCAGTAGCAAACTGCTTGTCGATCATCTCTTTGCGTGCTGCCAATACATTTTGAATCGGTCCGATCAAAAAATGTCTCATGGCAACATACAAAACGACCAAATTTAACAAGGTAAAGATAAATCCATCAAAACGTAACATGTTGTATCGCCAGCCTTTCTGTCTGTATTAATGAAGCATCAATATGATCAGTAAGGCAATAACGAAACCATAGATAGCAGTTGCCTCGGCTAATGCACAACCAAGCACTAAGTTGACTTTTGATCTTTGGTTCTGCTTCCGGCTGTCTTGCGATTGCATCCACTGCTTTGGATGTAGCTATACCAATACCAATACCAGCTCCAATACCTGTCAAAACTGCAATACCTGCTCCAATAGCGATTAACTGTGTCATAATTTACCTCTTTTCTGCGCTGCCTGTATGTAATCAATAGCTTGCTGCGCACAGCGCCCGCCTTGCAAGCTTTCTTAATACTTAAACTCTTAATACTTAAACTCTTATCCATCTCCACTGCTTCACCAATATATAAAGCAGTCAAAAATACAAATACAAATGCTTGGATCAGTCCGTCAAAAATATCAAAATAAACACTAAAGACGGCTGGTAAAACTGCCGGAACGACAATTTTTAACAACTCCATAACAACATAGGAACCAAGTACATTACCAAACAATCGCATACACAGCGACAACGGTCTGGTAAACACTTCAAAAGATTGATCGGTGCTACGATCCATATTGGTTCCAAGAAACCTTTCAACCAGCCTTTGGTTCCTTTTTGGCGGATTCCTGCTACTTCTACCAGAACAATGCTCATAACGGCCATTGCAGCGGTAACACCCATATCTTTTTGTAGGTGGCTTGAATCCGATCAGCCCAATCAGGTTGGCTACTGCGATATACAGCAACACGCTCAGCAAATACGGTAGATATTTTAATCCGTTTGCTCCGAGCAGTTCACCAAAAAAGCTCTCTGCCATCTGGTATCCTGATTCCAAAGCAAGCTGTACCTTGCCAGGATTATCAATGGATAAGTTTCTTGTCAGTAAAATGGAGAGGAGAATCAATAACGCCATAATGATCCATGTTACGACGACTGATTCCGGAACTTTGATGCCGCCAAAAGCGGGAATTGTGAATACTGTATTGCAGTTTAATTCTTCCATCAGCTCCTTTGTTAATGCCTCCGTAATACTCACTTCCTTTCCATGGCTTTTGCCATGTCTCCCATTATATGCATTCCATTTCTGATGTCTAATAACTTCTGATTATTTTATCATTCGCATTTTTTATAAATACCATAAAGCCTTATTTTATAAGTCTTTAGAACCAAAAAAGAACCAATCCCGGTAAAACCCGGATTGGTTCTTTTTGTCATTAACTCAAACTCCCCATACCTCAAATCCTCCACAACCACATATTGCTTATTATGTCAATAACTATATAACATTTTGCAGCCACCAAAGAGCGATTTCTGCCATCAGAGAACTATAGTAATTGCCTTGCCGCATTTTCGTTTTTGGTGATTTCTAGATTTTGTTATCTCTGATGATTTATTTACATGCCCTTCGGAAACTCGAAGTCCCGGAAGCAAGGTATTCATCATTTTTGAAAGGGACTTTGCGCTCGTCGTTACTTATGTCTCGTATTTCAGAGACATTAAGTAACGTGACGTAGCGCATCGTAGCGAAAGCGTCCCGCCCAAAAATCGATGATACCTTGCTAGACCGGGACATCCGGGGCAATCCTTCAGGCATGTATTCATCAGAGATGTAACAAAATAAGAAATCACGCAAAAACTCTGCGTTCTGCGGCAATTATCTTAGTTCTCTGATGACAGAACAATTTAGTATATTGGCTGCAAAATATGATTAAATTCCCGACATAATAAGCAATATGTGGTTGTACAATAACTTCCGGTATGGGAAGTTTGAGTCATTAACAGTGAATCAAAAGTTTAGCATAACTTCATTAATTTGCAGTTAGGGATGCCGGCTTTCCAAAAATCCTGAAGTGGAATATGTTTCACCTGACAAAGAATGCTGGAATTCATAGCACCATGTCCAACGATCAATATGTTTTTTCCTCTTTGAGCTGCGGATATACAATTTCGCTTAAAAATCGACCGGTTCTCTCCCAAAGTTCCTGCATACTCTCTGCACCGTCTCGGGCAATATACTGCTCAGGATGCCGAAACAACATGCCGACCGGACAGTCTGGAATATCTTCACAATTCGCAGTTCCCTCATATATTCCAAAGCCCATCTCGATCAATCGGTCGTCATATAATATCGGAATATTTCGCCCCTGTAAAACAAGCTCTGCTGTCTCTCGTGCACGAATCAATGGGGAACAGTAACAAATATCAATAGGAATATTGAGGTAATCTTCCCTTGCCTGCTTTGCCATCTGTCGTCCCTCTTCATTCAAAGGAATGTCCGTACGCCCCTGCAGTTTGTGCTGTATATTCCAATCTGTTTTGCCATGTCGCATAATATATAACATAACTTACAGTACCTCCTGCACTTCTTCGTAACGAATACGAAGCTCCGGCATTTTAGTTATCGTTGTGTAATAATTAACTGCCCAATCCTCTCCCTGTGCCGGATCGTTTTCTCCGGAAGCCGGTGGGGCAAATATTTTTAAGGAAAGCTCTGCTCCCGGCTCGATCGGAGTTTCAAAAAACGCAGACATCATATCTACCGTTTTCGTCCCCGGTGCTTTATAGAACCAACGGCCATTTAATTCCATCATTAAATTTAATTCTTCTTCAAAGGTTACTTCGCAAAATTCCGGCGTTTTCTCAAACTTGATCGGAATTGCAATACCCTCTGCATCTTCAGCGCTTCCCCAGCGTAACGTTGCAGGAAGAGTTACTTCCTCTGCTTCATTCAAACCCGGCATGAAAAATCGATCCTTCAAAATATCCTTATAATCCTTTAAGATTGGCTGTGGAATACCTACAGAAGCGTTATTGGGATCCTCGATCTCCAGACCTAAACGTCCTCTGTCCCTAAATTGATACATAGAGAATCCATCAAACCAGTCCGCATTTTCGGACTTTAACTTCTCAACAAAACGCTTGATCGATTCGCCCTGATGTAATGGTCCGGTCACATCGCCGTCAGTATTAAATTCAGATACTACCATTGGCTTGCAGATTCCGCCGTTTACTTTTGTAATTCGTTTCGAGGTCTTACGCAAACGCTCAAAAACTCATCCACTGGTGTCATAGCATAGCTGTTACCGCCCTTTTCACATACGTCAAACGGCCATCCGTAATGCAGTGCCAAATAGCAGTCATTCGACCAGATATCTGCAGTTGCAAAAGCTTCTTTGAACTCTTTTTTCAAATTGAACAGGGGCATCTTCTACACTAATGTCGCCAACGGCACTTCCACAAAATACAACAGAAATCTGCGGTGCTTCCTCTTTGACGATCTTTGCGAAACGAACAAAGAAATCACCAACCTCCTGATAAGAAAAACGCTGGTTATGGGTAAACCAATCGCCACCACATTCGTGATTGATACGAAGACGCATTCTGCCAAAAGGTTTTAAATCCTTAGCAATCTGTCTAAGATATTGATCTTCCAAAGAACAATCAATGGTCAAAGTAAGAGCAACATCCTGTCCATGACGTCTGATGTCTCGCATCTGCTCAAATGGCTGTCCGGTTGTATCACCGTCAATACCGCCGCGATATGGGAAATAGTCATCATAAGGATAATCCCACTGAAAATGAATTTCCATGTCTTTACAAGCAACACTGATTCGCTCCGGCCATTCTTTATCTTTTGGATAATAGGTATACATGATACCAATATTACGGTGTGGTCGTCCGAGCGTGTTCAGAATATAATCCTGATTGACATATTCTGCTCTCTCGCTGCCATCGCCTAGATCTAACCCACAAGTTGCAGCTGTTAAGGTAACCTTGTTTAGTTTATTCATAAATTCCTCCTTTTACTCTACCCAAAATACTCTTCCATCATTTCTAGGTGCTGCAGCAGGATTTTCGCCATCTATATAACCTACCGCACAATGACCGATGCCTTCCCACTCGCCTTCGATTCCAAGATCTTTTAAGAGCTTCTGATATTCCGGCATTTCAAACTCTTCTTTCGCTCTGTGGATCCAAATGCTGCCAAGACCCAGAGAATGTGCTGCAAGCATCAGATTGCCCATAACAAGACTACCATCATACGGAGCTGTAGGCACTTCCTTATTAGCGAGTACGATCAAAATCGCAGGTGCGCCATAAAAAGGATCGTTGCCTTCCGGTCCACCCATGATCTCATTGTTGACTGCCGACAATTTATCCCGCAGTTCTTTATCCGTCACTGCAATAGTGATCACTGCCTGTCTGCCCCTGCCATTGGCTGCATACAAACCAGCCTCTACGATCTGTTCCAGATCTGCCCTAGGTAGCATTTCTGCCTTAAATTTACGAATACTGCGTCTTTCTTTCATTGCTTTGATTACTTCGTTCATGGTAATACCTCCATTTCTTCTGATTTCATGCTACGAACATGACTCTCTTGTAATGAGTAAAATCGGCATTTTGTGCTGCCTGTAGTGTAAAACGAACCATTTCCTATACTATCAAAAATAGCAACGACAAAATTGCCGTTGCTATTTTACACCTTTTTACACGAAAAAGAAATATTTATTTTATACGTAGAATTTCACCTTTTAATTTATCGCAAAAATCTGCAAATCGGAACGAGACGCCTCGAAGGTGATCACATCCGCATCCATATCATCGATCGCCGAAATGATGTCTGTAAATTCACTGTAACACATATGAGTATGTATCTGTGTTTCAGGTTTTACACCGCTTGCTGTAAGTCTGAATGCTGGTATTGCAAACTCAAGATATTCTGTATTCCAGTCAGATTTTCTTAATGGAAGCTTTTCTCTTAAAGCTGCCTCATCAATCTGAATAATCTTAATTCCATTTGCTTCAAGGTCAAGCACCTCATCTCTTATTGCAAGTGCAATCTGCGAAATTGATTCCTTGATTGTAATATCTTCTCTTGGGAATGACCAGTTAAGAATTGTTACCGGACCGGTAAGCATTCCCTTCATGATCTTATTCGTAAGTGACTGCGCATAGACAGACCACTCAACTGTGATCGGATTTCTTGCGGTATACATCTCCCCATATAACAGGTGGTTTAACACATCTTGTTCCATATGACTGAACCCATGCTTTCTCTGTGAACAGAAAACCTCCCAACGCTTCACCAAAATATTCAACCATGTCATTTCTTTCGTATTCGCCATGCACGAGTACATCCAAGTCCGATCTCTTTCCTGCCATCTGACACATTCTTCAATTTTCTTCTTATTAAATTCAACATACTGTTCTTCGCTGATTTCACCCTTACGGAATGCTGAACGATTGGCCTTAACATCTTTTGTCTGTGGAAATGACCCGATCGTTGTCGTCGGAAATTCCGGAAGACCAAGTACCGTCTTCTGTAATTTTTGCCGCTCAATGCGCTCCGGAAGTCTTGTATAATCAGTCTCCTTTACTCCGGCAAGACGCTTTGTAACTTCCTCATTCTCGCAGTCTCTATGCTGTAAAAATAATGTTTTTTCTTCACAAAGGTACTTTCTGCTGTAATGATCTGCTGACTCTGCCAAAGTGCTTAGTTCCTGCAGTTCCACTAATTTTTCCTCAGCGTATGCAAAAGTATGCTTTGTATTCTTCCGATAACTTCTGCTCATGCTGTAATGTATATGGAACATGCTGCAACGAGCAAGATGTGGACAGACAATATGATCCTTTGCAACCGGTAAATCTTCCATCGTCTTAAGCAGCGTTTTCTCATAATGGTTCTTCCAGATATTCTTACCATTAACGAGTCCTGAAATAACAATTTATCCTGTGGGAAACCAAACTGCTTCAATGAAACCGTCTGCTTACCCTCGATAAAATCAAGTCCGATCCCAGAAAATGGCATTTGGATCAAATCCTCATAAATATCACGCACATCGCCAAAATAAGTCTGCAATAACACATGACACTTGTTTCTGCAGCAAAAATTTCATCATATAATTTGGAATAAACTGAATTTCATCCTGTCCCATATCCTGTACAAGTGCAGGCTCATCAAACTGTAGCCAGTCAATACCTTCTGTCTCGCATTTCACAATCAGATCCCGATATGCTTTACTCACGGCATCCACATAATCTGCCATTTTTTTCGTTCCGGTATATCGGCAAAGTTTTAACAGTGTATAACACCGATCACTGTCGGCTTTGTTGTGATCCCAAGCTCTTTTGCTTCATGATACTCTGCAAAAGTTTGTTCCCTTTAGCTCGATCACCATCTCATCGTCCACCTCTGGAACGATATAATGATAATTCGTGTTAAACCATTTCTTCATTGCTAATGCTTTTACATCACCGGAATCGCCCTGATAACCACGCGCCATCGCAAAGTAGGTATCTAACTCTGATAACTGAAGTTCTTTATATCGTTTCGGAACAATGCCAAATAATACGGCGGTATCTAACATATTGTCATAGAACGAAAAATCATTGCTGGAAATAAAAGAAATCCCCGCCTCTTTCTGTGTAAGCCAATGCGTTTTTCTCAATTCTTTTGCGGTCTGCAAAAGTTCTCCCGCCTCGATCTCCTTTCGGAAATACTGTTCGGAGGCAAATTTTAATTCTCGTAATGTTCCTATTCTTGGGTAACCAATGACTGCAGTCTGCATATTCTTCCTCATTTCTGCACACTTTCTCTTCCTACGGTATTCATGCCAAATGTACAAAACACAAATCCCCCTTGCAACGCTATGTGCCTATTATACGAGGAATGGTCCCTATTGAAAAATACATAAAAAAATGCAGGCCGACCATAGTTTGAAACTATGATCAGCCAATATATTTACTTAATGCATCCAGATAAGTGGTTCCCAATCGGCTTAACATTCCTTTTCTGTGCGTAATATAGCCGATCCGCATATCACTTTCATCCGCTAATGGCACGGCGATAATATCCTTTCCATTTAACTTCTTATCGATCACACCACTCCATACCGTATATCCATTTAACCCGATCAGCAGATTAAACAGCGTTGCCCTGTCTCTCACACGGATATTTTTCTTGCGCTCCGATACGGAAAAAATTTCCTCCGAAAAATAAAACGAATTGTGCTCGCCCTGCTCAAAAGACAGATACGGATAACTTTCCAACTCTTCATTCGTAATGATCTGACGATCTGCTAAAGGATGTCTGCGACTGATAAATACGTGCGGCTTTTGCCACAAAAAAGTTCATGAAATTCCAACTCATTGGACTTTAATATTTTCGTGATGACTTTCTCATTAAGATCATTCAAAAGAGAATGCCAATCTCGCTTCTCATTTTTGCTACATCTTCAATGATCTCATAAGTCTGCGTTTCACGTATGCTAAAGTCGTACTCATCATGACCGTACTTTTTGATCAGGTCAACAAATGCATTTACAGCAAATGAATAATGCTGGGTCGAAACACAAAACTGCTTTTTGCCGCTGCCTTCTCCCTTGTATTTATCCTCTAGAATTTCAGCCTGCTCAAGCACCTGTCTGGCGTAACCCAAAAAGATATCCCCCTCTTTGGAAAGGCTTATTCCCTTATTGGTCCGGTTAAAGATCACAATCTGCATCTCCCGTTCCAATTCATGGATCGCATTCGTAAGACTCGGCTGTGAAATGTATAATTTACCTGCCGCTTCCGTGATCGTCCCGGTTTCGGCAACGGTCACTACATATTTTAGTTGTTGTAAGGTCATGCTATTCCCCCTCTTCCAGCAATATTTTTTGAAATGTCTGCGCAGCTACGCTTCTTGGTCCTCTGGCATCATAGATCATCGAAACGCTGCGCTTAGGGATTTTATCTTTAGCGGAATACAAAGGATCTCCCTATGCGCGATCGCCTCTTTCGCCATTGCCTTTGGAAGAAAAAGCAAGTCCAAGCTCATGCTTTACCAACGGAAGGATCTGATCCGCTGTAGCAGTTTCGATCGACGGCTCCAAAGAAAGACCGTGTTCCAAAAATAATTTCTGATAAAATTGTCTGGTTATCGTGTTTTTTTCCATACAGATCAACGGAAACTGTAATAAATCCTGCAGCGATAGCTTTTGCTCTGCAAGCGCCTGAAAGGTATTTCCGGCGATCAGGATCTCCTGAAAGTCACAGAGACGGGTTGTTTTTAGTGTCTTATCCGTTACTGTCGGTGTTGTGATCACTGCAAAATCAGCTTCTCCGCTTTGTACTGCATGAATTGCCTGCGGTGTAGAATGATTATATAGTTTTAATTGCACCTTAGGATACGCCATATGAAATTTTTTAACTTTTCCAGCAGAAAAATATTTAGGGCGATCTCACTCGCACTGATAGAAACGCAGCCCTTTTCCAACTCGGCACTCTCAGTCAATTCCTCTTCTGCCGCTAATATCTGCATCATAGCTGCAGAAACATGCCGAAAAAGCTTTTCTCCCTCTTCGGTCAACCGTACTCCACGATTTGTCCGTATGAATAAGGTGCAGTGTATTTCCCGCTCCAGGCAATTCATCGCTCGTGTAATATTGGGCTGACTATTATGTAAAGCATGTGCCGCTTTCGTAAAATTTCGATATTTCGCTACATAATAAAATATTCTGTAGTATTCAAAATTTACATCCATAATGACCGTTCATTCCTTTCCTGTCCCCTTTATGGTATAGGCGTCAGTATATCAATGTGTTATTGCAGCTATATCAATAATACTTTTTACTTATTGAAATGATTCAATTATAATCGTTTCAAAGCAAAAAAACAACATATAATGGAGATGATCTTATGGCATTAGTATTACCGAGAGAAGAGGAAGTCGAAAAGATTTTTTCAAGGATTCTTTCTTCAGATGACTGCTGTGAAAGACTTCTTGATACTTTTTACGACCATTTAGATGATGAAAACAGATATGTCGACCCGGATTCTCATCATTTTGCAGAGGTGCTTTTGAATGCATACAAAAATGGTGATGTTAGTGCGCTTTTGTTGGAGTTATGCCACCGCTCCATGTTTGATCTTCTGAAAGAAGCATATCTGATCCCAAAACGCTTTCACGGGAAATCCGGTGAGAATCCGGTCTTATTAACCGATGCAGATGGCAAATTGTTAGCGGACAAAAAGAATCTCGTATCAAAACATGAATATAAAAAAATTTCAAGAAATTTACCATGCTCACGATGCAGCCCCACGCTCGAAATTATATTTGGCTGACGGCTATGATCTCGTTCGATATTACACATCCGACATGAACATCAAAGAAAAACACGAAAATAAAGAACGCGGTATTCTCCTACTGTATGCGTTACCGGATACGAAAAAGTTACATCTGTCCGAAGCGCAGGCATACGATGTCATTTGGACAACTTTTCATAAAATCCAGCAGGAAGCTTACTCTGCCATTGTTTTTTACGGTCAGGAAACCGGAAGCAGATCCGGCAAAACTTTTGATGAACTCGGCGTGCTTCTCCCAATCAAGCAATTTGAATCCAAAATGCTTCGACATATTGGCGTGATCGACGGACTCGTGTTGTCCTGTCGCGAAGAAATGATCCGAACCGCCGGAGCAGACAGTTTGGATTTATAATACCGCGATGCACAAAAACTTGCCCGTGCGAGTACAGTCAACGGTTGCAGAAAGGGATGTAAGATGATTATGAAAACAGCGATTACAGGCGCAAACATCAAGAAAAATCATATGGATATTTTATGGCATGAATATGCTGACAAGACAGATCCAACACCGATCACAGAGGCTTCTCTTCCAGCCAAGGCTTCTGTTGTCGGACGTGTCGGGATTATGATGCTTTCCTGTGGAACCGGGGCATGGCGTGTTCGTAGTTCCATGAATGAACTTTCCGAGTTAATGAATATGACTTGTACGGTTGATATTGGATTAATGTCGATCAATTATACTTGTTTTGACGGGGAGCAAAGTTTTAGCCAATCACTGTGTCTGACGAACACCAGTGTAAATACTTCACAGCTAAACCGCTTGGAAAAACTGGTGTCCGGCTTTGTCAACCAAGAGATTACGAAAAGCTGTGAAATGATCCATTCGACATTAGATGAAATTGAAAAAATACACGGATTATATTCTCCAGGTGCTTTAGCGCTTGCCGCTGCACTCGCCTGTGGATCCTTTACCTTTTTATTAGGCGGTGGAGTCATTGAAATGTTATGCGCTTTTATCGGTGCGGGTATCGGCAATTATATCCGATGCAAAATGACGAAACACCATTTGACGCTGTTTTTAGGAATCATCTCTTCTGTATCAGCAGCTTGTTTAAGCTATACCGTTCTGCTTAGATTACTGCAGTTGTTTTTTACAGTTAATGTTCAGCACGAAGCCGGATATATCTGTTCTATGTTATTTATTATCCCGGGATTCCCGTTTATCACAAGCGGTATCGACTTAGCAAAATTAGATATGCGTTCCGGAATGGAACGCCTGATGTATTCACTGATCATTATCACTGTTGCGACCATGACAGCATGGATCTTAGCAATGGTTCTTGGATTAAAACCGATGCCATTTCTGCCACTTAAATTTGCACTGTGGCAATGGATCATATTGCGTCTGCTCGCCAGCTTTGGCGGCGTATTCGGATTCTCCATTCTCTTTAACGGCCCAATTAGGCTGGCAGCCGCGGCAGGAGTTATCGGTGCTGTATCCAACACGTTTCGATTGGAACTGATCGATCTTGCATCCTTTCCACCTGCCGTTGCTGCCTTTGCCGGTGCTTTTGTTGCAGGCATCTTCGCCTCTACGGTAAAAGGAGTTGCCGGATATCCAAGAATATCGATCACGGTCCCTTCTATCGTGATCATGGTACCGGGACTCTATTTATACAAAGGATTCTATAATCTCGGTACGATGAATTTATATTCTGCCGCTTCTTGGCTTGCCGCTGCACTTTTGATCATTCTTGCGTTACCTCTGGGGTTGATCTTCGCACGAATTATGACCGACAAAACATTTCGGTACTGCACCTGATTTGTTATCGGGCGCTTTGGCAACTGTTATTTCTTCTCATCAAACAAAACAGCATAACGCCTTGCGCCGGCTTTGCCTTTTTATGCCATCTCATTATAATGTGCATAAATCCCATTTGCCGCCAAAAGTTCCTCGTGGGTACCCCGTTCCGCAATACCGGTATCTGCAACCACCAAAATCTCATCCGCATTTCGGATCGTCGACAGGCGATGTGCAATGGTAATGGTTGTCCTGTTTTTGGCCAGTTCTTCCAAACTATGTTGAATCCAGCGCTCACTTTCGTTATCTAAGGCACTGGTTGCCTCATCAAGAATTAAAATCGGCGGATTTTTGAGAAATACCCGTGCAATTGAGATACGCTGCTTCTGACCTCCCGACAAACTGGTTCCACGCTCTCCCACATAACTATCGTATCCATCCGGCAAGGACATGATAAAATCATGAATATTCGCTTTCTTGGCTGCATCGATGATCTCTTCGATAGAGGCACCCGGCTTGCCATAGGAAATATTATCCTTTATCGACCCACAAAACAGGTACACATCCTGCTGCACAAGACCAATATTGTTGCGAAGGCTTTCTAGCGACAGACTGCGAATATCCTTGCCGTCGATCCGAATGCTTCCTCCGGTCACATCGTAAAATCTTGGAAGCAATGAACAGATCGTTGTCTTTCCGCTTCCGGACGGTCCTACCAACGCTATAGATTTTCCAGCGTCAATCCGAAAGGAAACATCGGACAAGACAAGTGTATCATCATCGCTGTAATGAAAAGAAACATCTTTATACTCAACTGTTCCTTTCACATTTTCTAACGGCTTAGCATCCTCTGCATCGACAATGTCCGGTTCTGTTTCTACAACTGCTAAAAATCGACGAAATCCCGACAAGCCTTTCTGCATCATTTCCGTCAGCTCTACCAGTATTTGGATCGGACTGATAAAGATTCCAATGTACAGCGCATACATTGCCAGATCCGCCGTCTCCATCTGTCCCTTGGCAATCAACCATCCGCCAAACACAAGCGTAACCAGATACATAAGTCCCTGAAAGAACAAATTACCACTCATAAAGCTTCCCATGCAACGATAATTGGCGTCTTTGGAGTGCAAAAAGTTCTCGTTACTGTGTCGAAACTTGTCTCGCTCTATCTCCTCATTTGCAAAAGACTGCACGACCCGAATCCCTGCTAAGGTATCTTGAAGACTGGAATTGATATCTCCGATCTTTTGTCGGTTGTCCATAAAGGTTGCCTGCATTCTGCGGTTTTGGCTATAGGAAAATAGAATCATAAAAAACACAAGTACCAACAGCGGAATGGCAAGCCAGCGATTGATCACAAACAAAAATACAAACGAACCGATAATTTTTATCAATGATATAAATAAATTCTCCGGTCCATGATGTGCCATCTCTGAAATATCAAACAGATCCGATACCAGTTTACTCATCATCTGTCCGGAATTGTTCTGATCATAATAAGAAAAAGAAAATTTTTCATAATGGTCAAAAAGTTGTTGGCGCATATCCCGTTCCATATAGGCACCCATCATATGCCCCTGATAACTGACATAATATTTGCACAACGCCTGAACGATATACATGATAAGCATTGCGACACCAATGGGCAGCAAAACTTGCAAAATTGCTGATGACTTTCCGGCAAAGACTGTTTTCGTCATAGTCCGCAAGATCTGTGGATATGCCAGATCGATCAGACTGATCATCGCTGCGCAGATCAGATCCAGAACGAACACTGCTTTGTATGGTGAATAATACGGTATAAATTTTTTTTAATGTATGCATGACAAATTCTTACCTCCTAACAATACCGTTAGTATAACAAATGTGTTAAAATTTGTCATTCCCTGTTATAAATGTCAATCTCATTTGATACCATACTGCATTGCCGTGAGTAGAATCTGTTGATATCCCCTCATTTACAAATCCAAACCCGGAATAGTAATGAATTAACTTTTCTTTACAAGTAAGTACAACGCCCTTTCTCCCCTGCTTTCTCGCAGTATCAATGGCACAGCGAAGCAACCGTCCCGCATACCCATTTCTTCGATATTCCGGAAGGGTATTTACGCCAAAAATCATCTGCCACGCACCATTCTCGTTGTGTAAAGACGCTTTTTCATACATTTCATCCGTTAAATTCTGCTCGTCTGTAACAAAACCATCCACAAACGCAATCAGCTTTTGCTTATCATACAACAGGAAAAAATGATCTCCATAATGTTGGATCCGTTTTGCAAATTCTGCCTTCGTCGCTGCTTCCGCCACCGGAAAACATGCTGCTTCTACGGCTGCAATATCTTCTAAATCCTGCAAAGAGGCTGTTCTTATTTCCATAGTAAGAGTCCCTTTCCCGAAACAATCGTCACAATAAGTCCTATCGTGAATCCGATAAAAGCCCCCAACGCCAATGTACCAACAAAAAGCAATGCAATCTCCAGCATATAATTTGTATAAAAATTAGATAGCACCTCGCAAATTGCATATACTACAAAACTTCCGATCAATCCCAGCAAATTTCTTTTTATATCACAAAATTTCACGCTAATAACTAATGCAACTATAATCCCTGCTACCATAAATAAAATACTATCTGACGAACAAAGTTCCTCTAAAATCGGTAAATATCGCATAATGATCCTCGCTATTCTTTTACTCAAATATTTCCTAGAAGCATCCTCGCTTAAGCATACTGTTCTATGATCCCCTCACGGATTCTTTCGCAGTCTTCCGGTGTCACCGGATATCCCAGATATGCGATCCCTCGGTAAATGTTATCTGTGACCTGCTCATTATTTGTTAGGACAGTACAAATCGTCTCCAGCAGCTCCTTTTTTTGGCTGCAAGTACACTCTCATCCGCACTATAAAACTGTGTCATATCATAGTCGGATGTGTTTCCACAGGGCATTTTGCAAGTCGCACAATCCGGTGCGATAACATTCTTTAACTCGTGGATTTTCTGTACCAGTGACTCTTCCATTGTCGGATCATTTCGGTGTAAAAGAGCCTCCCGAACCACTGCATCTGTCTGTTCGTTTTTTCCATTGTTCGACACTGCCCCCACCAATCCAATCAGAGCACTTATAATTCTGCCTCCTGTCATTTCTTTTCCTCCATATCAATTAACTGAACGATATTTCATATTTAATTTGCATGGACTTTACTGATTCATCTCAGCCACCATACTGGCAGGTTTGACCGTCATTTCCACCCAAGCAGGCATGAAACCGCTTCGTATCGCATTTTTGCAGATCTGATATTAGACCATGCACAACAGTAAAATGGCACTTTTCCACGCTCTATAATCTCAACTGCTAAATTACTGGTTAGCGCAGATGCTATCCCCTTTCTGCGATATTCCGGTAATACATCCACACCAATCTGCCACATATCGTCGCAATCGGCAGAACAGGCGGCAAGTCCGATCAATTTTCCATTATCATATGCGCCAACACCAAGAACATCCAGCTCTTTTCTCGCCTCACACAAAGCGTTACTCCATATAGGTAAATATAAACTGTCAAAGTCTTTCTGCATAAGCACTTCAAGTTCATATTGGCATGATAATCTTTTGAGGGAATTGACATCCGGCAAAAAATATTCTGCCATGAAGCAGACTCTTTGTCCCTGTTCTCTCATTCTTTCATCCAGCCAATGCATATTGGGCGTTTCAAAGCAATGATAAAATTCAAACTTACTCAAATACTCTTTTACCATTTCTTTGTATTCCTCTTTTACAGATGCCACAATATTACTTCCGTAGGAAACCAAATTGCATGCTATTGGTTCGCTATAATATTTTTCTTGCCAAAGCCCCTAACCCTGACTTTACAAATACATTTTCCTCTTTGGTAAAGTCAGAAATATCAGCATTAAGATCTAATGCCGATTGCCGCATAGCAATGGACATAATATGTTGATTTGTCATCAGTTCTCCTTTTTCATTATTTCCTCCTCCAGCGCTCTCAGCAGATGTCAGCCAGCGCATCTAACAGCATTTTAGTCCTGCTTGCCTGCAGGCAGAATATAAAGCAAACAATCCTGTCTCTTCAAAATCCAAGTGCGCTTCGTATTCCTGCCTTGCTATTAAAGATTAAAAACGAATATCAACCATGTTGGGATCATTCTCCCGGACTACTTGATATTACCTTGCCGGTGTTCCAAAGCATAACCGTTCTTTTCGCTGCTTCCAGCCGCTCTTCTTCCGAGTGAAAATCTATCGTAACAGAATGACAGCCACATTCAAGGCACATCACATAATAGCCGCAGCCACATTCCTCTTCCAAAGTGCTCCACCGTCGCATAACGGACAGTCATTAATCTCTAACATATCTTCAATGTTCATAATAAACCTCATTTCTTGTTATAATTTAGGGATGCTCCCTCCACCGATTTTACCATAGTTTTGTACTATCGTACAGATTCTACTATATTTTAGTTATTATTTTTCCAACAACCAGGCAAACGCCTTAGCTGTCCTAATTTCCGATTCACGGAAATGATTCCCCGGATTCCACTCCAGAATACATGGGATGTCACATTCCTGCAACCACGCATATAGCTTTCTGATGCAATCTCCGACCGTAGACATCATTAAATTTCTAGTCTTTTCCTCTTTGTTGCCAAGGCTCAAATAGATCAAACGGCTTTGTATCCTATTTTCTTGCATATATTCCAAAAGTCTGGAAACCATACTGACGGTGAGGCTGCTGCAATTCCCACAAAACGGTCCGTCTGGCAAGATGCCCACAGAGCAAATAATCCGGCAAGCGAATACCCGCCCAAATAGTATGTCTTGCTCTTATCAGAACAATACTCCAATATTTTTCTAAAAGCTCTGATGCACCATCGCCAAATCCTTCTTCTCCAAATGCCGGTGGTGCTTTCCAAGGAGATAACTCATCGTTCCAGTTATTCACCCTCCAGGCAATCATATAAAATTCTTCTGAAGTTCTGTCTTGAATTGCATGAAACTCCTGCTCAATTCCAGATATTTCATGCTCTCCAACAAGCTGTATCAAGACCTTCTCAGCCTCCGGATTCCCATAACTCCAAATCGCCTTCCCATCTATCTCTTTTTCCTGCATTGCAAATCCATCTCCCTATAGGCAAAATCAAATCTTACCGACCAAAACCCTCATTTAATAAGTTCAACAATTTGATGGCATCATAGCGTTCCCCACAACCAGTGCATTTCCAATCACTGTTATTCTTCTTGGCTTTTTATGAAGAAAGTCCAATTTGCCATTACATAACGGGCAAGGCTGTGGTGTCTCGTTCCATAGACTTTTCAAAAATGCGACAGCTTCCGCCCTGCTATTCATCTTGTATTTTTCCAATACATCTTTCTCCATAATTTTTGTTCCTCCCTATAAATTAAATGGTGGCAAAGCAAGAATCAACCTCTCTGACAATATCTCCATCGATCCATCCTTTTTTCACCATATCCCACAAGATACCGCTTGCCTTTTCATGTGTCATGCCCTGTTTGTACGGACGACTTTCCGTCAAGGCTTGATAAATATCCACACAAGCCATGATGCGCTCCTGCGTGTTCAACTCAGCCGCCGACCTTCCAAAAGGATATCCCGTGCCATCCAGCCGTTCATGATGGAAAGCCGCCCAATCACGAATCTCTTCAAAGTCATCAATATCGGACAGGATGTAGTAAGTATACGCCGCATGATGCTTCATAGTCTTAAATTCTTCATCTGTCAATTTTCCCGGCTTTTCCAAAATTTCATTTCCAATGGCTACTTTTCCAATATCATGCAATGCCCCTGCAAGATACATTTTCTGCACAGTTTCCTCATCAAATCCCATGTGGCGTGACAGTTTTTCCGCATCTTCAGCGACACCTATAGAGTGCGTACTGGTAAATGGCGATTTGTAGTCTACGATCCGATCAAAAAACACAGCAAGTGCTTTGATCTGCGAAAAATCAAGATCCTGTTTTATCCGAGGAACCATCTTCCACAACTGGTCCTCGAAAGTCTCCCTATCAAGTGATAAAAACTGCTCCTCTGAAAATGCACGCAAAATGCATCACTGCATTCCCGATCAAACATTGTTCCTGTTGAGTTTTGAACAAACTGCCACCTTCCATGTACCTTCCGCAAATTTTTTAGTGCGACAGGCGATATCCAGCAAATCGCACAAATGAATAATACGCGAGAAAAGAGGAATTTCATCCCATTTTTTCCAAACGGACCACTGCCATCAGCATTTTCGTGATGGTATAAGATCACATCGGAAACATCTGTGTGAAACGGAAGTTCTGCGACATTCTTTTCACCCCAAATGCAATGTGCTCCCAACTTTGGTACCTCTTGCGTTACGGCAATTTGCGAAATATCATTATGAAGTTCTTCCTGGATATACTGCGTCAATGCGTTATCGTGCAATAATGCGCACACTGCCAAATCTTGTAGGCTTTCCTCTTGTATTCCCATCTGTTTTGCAATGCAAACACTCATATAAGCCACTCGTTTTGAGTGATTGTTCGTCACATGAACCAGTTCTGCTTCCACGCAGTCCAGTGCATAGGAACAAGCTGCCAATAATCCCAAAACATCTAAAGTCATAATCATTTTCCTCTCTATGTACATCTTTCTGCAAATTTCTCATCATATCAGAGTTTGCAATTTGCATAAAGTTCGTCCACCCTTCGCTTATCATATTATACCAGATGCGACTATCTCTGCAATCAAAACTTCTAAATTTATTCTATACCATTCACATGCTGTGTCCACGAAACAAGATTTGCCTCTTATTGATAAAAAATCATCACACTCTTCCAAAAGATTGCAATGTCTATGATGACAGACATTGCAATCTTTTTTTGAATAGGAAACTACTCATAATGTGGTGTTATGCCACCAAGAATTGCTTTTGCAATTCTTGCAGAGCAAAACCAGCGTTTTGCTTCTTTTTTTGCCTGAAGAATCGTGTTGTTGCCGCTCTTTACAGCGAACACATCTACCAAATATGCTTTTTAGAATTTGTGATTAAAATCTTTTTCTGCGTATTCACAATATGCATTTCCATATTCTTTCTAAACTCTTTTGGAATATCAATTTTTTTTCCAGCTTTTCTTGGAAAGATTTACGAGATAGAAGGTATCATCCTCCATATCAATATCTCCAAATATGACATAATCCCCTTAGCAGCTACAATCTGTCCTGTAGTGGAAACATCTGGTATCGTCACCGAAGTGCTCTTTACCAAATCCAAAAATTTCAGGGTTTTCGTCTTTTTATCATAACGATAATCCCACTTCATATCGATCTCACCTGTACCATTATATTTCTTTTCGATCTTCAAGGTGTCAAGATTAATACAATAAGTTTCGTAATTTTCATCTTCCCCCATAAAAACCGATTCTCCGTAAGTTAAAATATGATCTTCATCCAAAAATTCGATATCGGATGTTCTTGCGTATCCATTAACCAATGCCGTGTCAATCTTTTTCTCCGTATGTGTTTTGACATCAAAAACAGACCAGTACGCATCGCCTCTATGGTTGCACAACAACTTTGTCCCGGAAGGTGACATCACAAAGTTACACAACATATGATCGTTCGATATTTTCTCTACCGTATTTTGAGATAAATTAATCTTCAGCAAATATTCTTTTTTTTATCTCCATCCGTTCTTGCCCCATATACTGTATCCTTATCATAGTAAAAAACACTTCTGACATGCCACCGGTATAATTAAAAGCGAATATTTCATTTCCGCTAATGACATATTGGAAACCAAATTTTGTGCCATTATACTCTCCTTCAAATGTGGAAGGTGTCATCTTCTTTAATCCATCCGAAACAACCGTATATACCTGATCGATCTGTTCCTCATCGCCCACAAAATGATACTCACAGACAAAGCTTTCTTTCTCCCCTGCAACCATCGTATTTTCTTGTAAAGGAACCGTATTATCCCTAGCCTTCACATCTGCGGTTGGCAAGGCTGTTGGCGTAGTCAATACAACCTCTTTCACATTGCCGCTTCCAAAAAATATTCTCAAGCCATGTCTGAAAAGCTGTAGATTTCATTGCTGCAACTGTTACTGAAGTGGAGCAAAGCAGAAAAAATCCAATCATCGCTGCAATCGAACCATATTTTCTCCAAAATGCTTTGCTTGGTGATGTTTTTGAGGATTTTTCCAAAATATCCTCTATCCATTCCTCTGGCGCTGTAATATAATCTAATTTTTTCAAATCCATAATAATCCTCAATCCTCTAGTCCTCTTTTAATATATCAGCTAGTTTCTCTTTTCCTCTCCGTAGTCTTGATTTGACTGTATTCACACTGACATTTAGAAGCTTTGCAATTTCGCTAGTGTTATATTCCTCATAATAGTACAACACCAACACTTCACGATATTTAAATGATAAGCTCCGCAATGCCTTTACAAGCTGCTCTGTGTCTGGATCATCCACTTGCAATACACTCTGTTTCTCATATTGCTTTGGGTCATATCCTATATCAACATTGCGATTCCAAAACTGCTTATGGTAATCTCTACATTCATTTCTAGCAACCTTGAAAAGCCATGCCTTGATATGTTCTTCCTCTCGAAAACTTTTTTCTTTGTCATATACAATTTGAGAAAAGTATTTTGAAAAGCAATCCTTCGCAGCCTCTTCATTTTGCGTCCAAACAACGCACAACCGAGTTATATCATCTGCATATCGTCTTACAATCTCTTCATACGGTATTCCTGCATAAGTTTTTTATCATATGGCAAATACCCCCTCCTGTTCTATTTCTTCATTTGATGGAAAATGATCATTTTTCTATATAATACACGATTCTAATTGTTAAATGGGTGCAAAAAACGCTGGTAGAGGAAAGAAAAAGCCTCATTTTATTTCTATAGCAAAAGAGCGATCAGTATAATCGCTCTTTTTGTTAAAACTTCAAAATTAGCATCTAATATTTCCTTTACCCGATATAAAACCGGTAATTCTCTGTTTGCTACAAGCTTTCCTATTTTGGTATTTGCCCTGTCTTTATACTCTTTCACCGCCTCTTCATAAGATAATTTCAGCGTCAATAAATGAAAACTGTTGATCTCATCTTCGGTCAGATTTTTATCGCCAAACGACTCCACTTTACACAAAAATAATTATTGATGTTATGTCTATGAATCAAATTATAATAATCACTGACAACTCAATTTTGCAAATTATTGTTACCGTCACGCCTAATTCTTCTTTGAGTTCTCTCCGTATCGCAGTCAACAGGTCTTCCCCGTCCTCAACACCGCCACCAGCCGTTTCTATCAGTGTTGCTTTCCCAAAATCATCATCCCTCTGCGCTCTTACAAAGTAAAATTGTCCACTTTCATCATAAACGATTGCCCTAGCAATATTTCTATCATGATCAATATAGTCAATTTCCACTCTGTATCCTGTAAATCAATATTTATTTCTGTGTGCATACAGTCACCTCCAATGTACATCATCAACGCATTTGTTTAATCCTATTAAACACAGGACATACAACGGCATGCCTTACGTTTATCTTACATCCAATCGCTTTCAACCTCTTCCAACTTCTTCAGCAGTATATCTTTGAGATCTGTAAAAGCCGGAATAAAACTGTCATGTATCCAACACAATCGTTTCATCCACTTCATCTTCATTATAGCTATACACAGAAGTATTATATTTTTTTAACATAAGCAGCCATACCTGAGAATCATTGATAAATCCAATTTTATACCCAAGCTGTAGAGCATCTATTTCTGCTGCCATATCATCGCATAATCTTTTTCATCGGCATCGTCATCCACGCCTTCGCTCTGAATCTCAAACCCCTCTCTTTGGTAAAAGCGCACTGCCCGTGTATTCTTTTGGTATACCTTTAAGAGTAATTTCGATTTTCGATCCTTTGCATAATCTAACAAAATCTTACCTATGCCCCTCGACTGCATTTCAGCCGCAACAAAAATGCCTTCTATATATTCGCCATTCAGACCTATAAAGCCTTGTATCTTTTTGTCATTTTCATATATAGACTTCCGCCTGTGGTAACATTTCTTTCACGAATTCAAAATTCGTGTTCCAGTACTCAGCAGAGATAAAATTATGCGCTTTCAGATTGGTGTCTAACCACAAATTTGCGACATCATTTAAGTCTGCCTTCTGCAATTTTCTGATCATAAATATTGCTCTCCCTCAAATGCTATAGTTTATATTGCAAATTTTTACGCATCCAAGTATGCGGACAATATTCGTCCATATGAATATCATTCAACCCCTGTATAGCCCTGTTTATTATAAAAATCTGTCACACGACATTGCGCAGACAATTCTACCACTTCGCCTCCAAGATCTCTAACTGCTTTTTCTGCGCCCTGCAGCATCTTTTCGCCATATCGTTTCCCACGAAATTCTTTGCGAACCGCAATTCTGCCGATAACATAGCAGTTCCTCTCTTCCGAAAAAAAAGAATCTGCAAGTTCCTACCGGAATGTCTCCTTCAAAAAGCAACACATGTTTAGCAACATCATCTATCTCATCAAATTCATCTTTAAATCCCTGTTCCTTGATGAACACTGCTTCCCGTATTGTCTTTGCTTCCTCTGGTATCTCATCGTAAATCTTTATAAACATCGTTATCCTCTCCTGTATTTAATAATAGCAACTCCCAGATAAATTGGAGGTTGTTCTCCATCCATCAAACTCAATTTATCTTTGTTTTCATTCATAACATATTTCTCAACACGATACCTGCAAACATACATAAGTTCCAGATAAAATGAATAAGTATTGATAATACGATATTACTGGTTTTTCTGTAATAATATCCACAACTATAACCCAGCATACCATACACCAATCCGTAAAAGATTAGACCATAAATATTTAAATGCATTTTAAACAAATGTAAAAAAAGCAAATATTATAGCTGTAACAACATTAATCACAACATCATTTTTTATAAACTTTTCTAAAAACAACCCCATAGCGCATCTATTTACAAGTTCTTCAACTATGGGCGCAAAAATCAATGCCGAAAACAACATTGCTAACATACTATCTGTTGATTGAGAATTGCCAACTGGTATAGTGCTATCAATTTTCGCAAATATCAAGTTCAATAAACTTGACACCAAAACAATTACTATTATTATGCTTAAAGCGTCATTAAAATAATACTTCTTAAAGTTTTTAATTCCATTGACTATATATTTTTCCAATACCATAATCCAAACAAATAATATTACCAAATATATTATCGTCTTTGATATGTAATTAGACATCAATGAAAATAAACCCATATAACCAATCAAGAAAATTAGTAATAGGAAGAATATTATCCATTCATACAATTTTAGTTTTATTTTTTCCATTAATTATCGCCCCACGAATTCAAAGTTCCTGTTCCCTAAAATTTGTTTATCGGGATTTCCCAAATCGCCAAACAACGATTTACCAAACTCTCATCTCAGTTACAAAACAGAATTTTATAAAAACCTCTTTTTCTGTGCCTCTTCTATCAATTTGGGCTGAATCAATGGATAGGTCCAATCATCCACTAACTCATCTGTAAAAATAATTGTTTCTATTTCACTGTGAATTTCTTCAAACAAAAAATATCCGCAACATATAACATTCCGTAGGATTCATCGTTTTCATTTTTATTTACTCTAGTCTTCCCTTTGACAGAATATACGCAAATAGGCTTAATATTAAAATCAATTGCTCCCGTTTCTTCTCTTAGTTCGCGCTTTGCAGTGTCTAGGATCAATTCTCCTTCTTCTCTATGCCCGCCCGGTATTTCATAAGTATCTCTTTCTTTATGTTTACAAAACACCCATTTTCCATCAGCCTTAGAAATAATTACAGCAAATTTTAATAAACTGTCATCTACCTCATCATAAAAATTAACTTCCAGCATTTTCTCCTCCATAAATTCAAATAAGTCTCAACAACAAGGAAATTTACAATTTCTTTATAGGATGTCTAATAACCGTTTTCCATTTTTCCGGAGCAACCTTTCTTGCGTCGGACAGATAGATTTCATGGTGCAATCTTTCTTCATTCATATCATTAACATATCCATTCTGTTCTAAATACGCATCCATAAGCGCAACAGTCGCAGGTTCATCATCAAATGCTCCTAAATGCATAATCTGTACACACAAGCCTTCTTCAATCGTCATAAATTCTGCCGATGAACAATCCAGCTTTTTCTTCTTGGTTGCGGTTTCAACTGCCCATTCGAAATCTTCTTTCGTTATGAAATCAGGCAATCGTATAACGGAAATCCAGTTAAATGTAGACTTATCCGTATAATCTACACCATCTGTATTTTCTTGCCACCAAATCGGAACACATCGTTTTTATGTTTCTTTATATTTTTGCTGTCAACCTGCTCTCCATTTAGCTTGCGTTCCTTTAAATCCAGCCATGCTTTCGCCTTAAATGGTATCAAGCAAGTCGGACTTAATACCGGAATGCCATCAACCATCATTTGTCCGGTTTTTAACAATTCATAATACGCTTCATTTAAAAGGATTGCCGATAAACTGGATATTTCATCATCTATCGGAAGTGGACTTAAATGTGAGAACTGCATCATCTTCCAATATAATAAAATCCGGATTTCTGGAAAATATTTCTATCATATATGGATATTCTTTACTTTTCGGAGATGTGAAACGATAAAACTGTGCATTTCCGGTACTTTTATTCAAATGCTCATATCCTGCTTCTTTGACATACTCCCAGAACTTCCTGCCGAACTCCGCTGTTATGGATTCAACAATCAGTACAATATCTACATCTTTTGTAGCACGAAATGGTAATTCTTCGTTTTCCATAATCAAATCACACGCTGTCCCACCGATGATGACATATTGATTTTCAAAGCCTTGAAATCTTTCCTTAAATTTTGTAAATCCGCTAACCATTACTCCTGCAACCTTCTTTCCTGCAATTCATCTACTGCTTCTTCAATTCTCTCATCGTTTGTATCTGTAAGAGACAAAACAACTGAAATATCATCAGCACTGTTATCCTCTGAAAATTGTTTCGGGTTGTATGCCCATAATTCAAGTCTTATCTGCTCATCCGGGTCTATCAATTCATCAGTCAATAAGGTTTTATCATAATCTTTCTCACTAATTGCATAGGTAACAACTCGGCTGGGATTTAGCATTGTTTTTTCAGAAAGTGCCGTTTCCCCTGCAAAGACCATATTTCCTGTAACTTGCGTCTTATCTATATATCCTGCTTTGCGGACAGGCGTAAACAAATACCCTTTTGCTTTTTCAAACAATTCATATCGGTCATATTTTGACTCAATAAACTTGTTGACACCATCTTTTGCCACCAGAAACAAGTCCGTTGCTTCCAACTGCTTTACTGCTCTTGTCAATGTCATCGCTGTAAATGGCAACATTTTTCCGGCTTCTGCAATATACAATCGTTTTTCCTTACCATACAGATAAAATAAAAACAACTGTTGCGTGGAGTAAACAAACTTCCCCCGTCAATTTTGGGGGTTCTTTCTCGTCAGAAAGCATTGTCCCGATGAAAGGAAGAAAGACTTGCTTATCAGTAATAAACGGTATATTATTTTCTATAAAACTTTTTCTTCGATAATTTGATATTGCCGCAAGTTCAAATACGACAGGCACATTGTCAACCTGCTGTATTTTTGTAATTTGCTTTTTCAGTGCGGGAAGCGTTACAAGTTCTTCTGTTGGAGCAAGCATTATACAACGTTTGTTTCCAATATATGCTGTATGAAAATCATAACTCCCTGCAATATAAACAGGCAAAGAATCCTGATGATTCCATGCTTCATATTTTATAGAAATCCCGAATACGCTTGTAAACATATTTCTCCTTCTCCTTTTAACTCAATTTGTTTCATTTTAACTTAGCCAATGTTATATTTCTTGGAATGTCCGTGATTCGATACTGGTTTTTGGTCCTTAATTTACAACTAAACTGGATTCCAAATAAACAAATGCCAAGCGCAGTTCCCAAACGGTTTTAGCATATTCACTGTTGGAAAATTGGTTTTCAAGTCCTACTAATTATTTTTCTTATAATATACACACCATAATTGCCCAAACAAGTTATCAAAGCTATTGCGGGGTACTGATTTTGTTGAAAAAACAAAACAGAATACCACATAGATTTATAGTTAAATGTGAATGATTGGAACCCACAGGTTTTTAAAATCTTTTTCCAAAATAAACACCATTGTTTTAGCTATTACCGTTCTTGGTTGTTTCCCAAAAATATGTCCCAAACCGCATACAATGTTTTTTCTCTTTCTCCAAACCACTTTTCAATAATATTCTGTAATAAACCTCTCAAATACAGTTCTTCCATAATACCTACACCTATGTAGTACACAATGCCTTCAACAACAACTCTCCATATCGTTGGTTTATTATCGAATGGTGTCAATCCGATACAGAAAGCAATCGTAACTATGACGGTCGCAATTACCGTAGGTAATCCATATTTTAGCCTGATAATATTCCTTTAAACTGTAAACCCAACCACCAATCTTTGATAAAAATCTTTTACATCCAATAAATTGCAAAGCCAATAAAAAATTCAACATCAAAAGTAATGTAAATCGGATTGATGTCCTTAATTTTTACATTACAAAATAACGCTGCCGGCAAAGCAGACATTTCCATAAATGTCATTATAAGATTAATATAACTACCACTACTGTTGTACTTCTTTTTTTCATCATCTTACCACCAAATTCCGATTTGTTAAGTTTACTTCAGTTTCCATCTTCTTGCCCTACGGACAAATAAGCATCCCTAACTCTAAAGAGCTCGGTCAATTCTCATATGTTCCGCTTTTCTCATCACATCTGTTGCTGAAGATGAAACATTACCTTTTATATTTCAAGTTCTCTATTCCACAATATAACGAGCCAACTCAAGAGCAATATCAAAATGTTCTGAATCATGCTGCGTATTTAACTTGATTTTTCTTCATCCTTGCATCCCACTTAGGTGCATCTAACAAATCACCACAAGTAAAAAGAAGTAGGCATTAAGTTCTCTATAATCACACATAGCTTGAATAGCTGCACATTCCATTTCAACAGAAATACAGCCATCTGCTTTGTGTTTTTCAAAATTTGCACTGGTTTCTCTGTGTACCGCATCTGTTGTCCAAGTTTTCCTTTCACAAAAGGCAAACCAACCGTCTCCATAAACTTCGCCACCACATCCGCATTTTTGATTGTAATATAATCTGAAGCAGGTACATAATGATAAGACGTTCCCTCATCACGATAAGCATCAGTAGGCACCATAACCTTGCCGCGTGCTATCTCTTTATTCAAGCATCCCGAACCGCCAAAAACAACATACTTATCCGTGTTAATAATTGACAAAGTATCTTCTATATCTGCCACACAAGCAGGTGCCCCCAACACAAGACATATATACAGCAAAACACCTATTTTCGTACTCAAATCCATAAACAGGGTTCGCACCATTGGAAGAGAATAAATCTCCAATTTTTTTGCACTCGAAATTTTCTAAAACATATTTTAAAATCACATGAGAAAAAGTGAGAATACAGGCATCTACCTTAATCGCACTATCACTGCGGCAAACTTTAATTATTTCTTCCGATTTATTATCAAATGTATCTGTTATCATGTTCAAACCCCTAACTTCTAATTTCGCTTTATTGTATATTTTCTATGTCCATCTTCTTGCCATACGGACAAGAAACGCCTCGCGCTTAAAGCACGATCATCACCTATTTCCCTTTATAGCATTCTATCACGCATTCAATTTCCATACAACTGTCTATTCAAAGTTGGATAGATACAGGTTAAATAGCATATTATTTTATCAGCAGCTTTCAGTAGAATATAGGTTATTCTTGAAATCAAGAAACAATCATGTTATATTAGTAATAGAAAAGACGCCACCGATAGACGGTTGGCCGATACTAAATGTTAAGCTTTAGAAAAGCCGCTCAGTTTTCTCAGGACCGGGGCGGCTATTTCTGTGTCTTATTGTTATCCTTACCAAAGGAATATCCTAATCCAAAGCAGGTTAAGCCAAAACTCACTACTGCAATAAAATCAACAATACTCATAAAGGCTCAGCCCTCCTTTCCGTTGATTCCCGTTCAGGTTTCTATGTAATCAGAGGGTCACAGTCCCTCTGTAGAGGGCCAACCGCCTACCGTTATGGTAGCATCCATTGTAATTTTATCATGAATATGATCTTTTTTCAATCAATTCTAGTGGTTTGTCCTCCCCTAATTACCTCCTACATAAACACTCTCCGGAACTAATCTTCGGGCACTATACCTTGTCCTTCCCGCTCTCTTATCATACACCATCCGGTATAACGCAGATTACTTTCCTCAATGCACCTTCAAAATCTCCCTATAAACAGATGCAATCCCTCACCAGAAACAACCATATCACAAGTAATCACTTACCACTGCTTCTGTTCACCACATCAAAAGATATATTCATTCGTATATTTTCCATTGCGGCTCTGTTTTCCTACAGCAATGTAAGCATTGCTGTTTACACCAGAACCACATCTCTGTGCAGCCTTGCATCAAAGATACAAGGTTCGTGGGCGCGCTCAGATGCATCTTCACTTTGCCTTCGCGCAAAAGATTGAAAGAGCAGCCAAATCAGCCACTCTTCCTTATGCTTTCTATATCTTTGAAGTTTTAATGTCTCCGCTCCGCTTCGGTCGGTGCAAAACGGACATCCACCGGATGTCCGTTTTGCACCCTATTTATGGTATGGTTCACCGTAACACCATTTCGGATTTTCATTCCTAAGCGTAATCAGGTACTTTTGCATCCAGTGAGGTTTGATTCCTCAATGGGATTTTTCATCTTTGATTTTATAGTCTAATAATCATCAATGGAGTTAAAGAAATTTTGTCCATTGAGGATTACATATACAAACTTAGATTTGAACCCTTTTATATATGATTCCTCTCTGATATTATACCATACACTTCTGGGCGTCGATTTTTGCACCCCCATACCTCACGATGACGATACTCTCGCAACATATCTACATCCAATTCAGCCACGTATACACCCTCTCCCTCGCCAGCTTCAAATACACATGTATCTCGCGAGTCAGGAAGCTCTGGAAGATATACGACACCATCGAACAGGGTAGAATGTCCATTGCAATCCGGATGAGGGGCCGGATAATTGCATGTGGCTATAGCTAACATATTTTCATATGCTCTTCCCCTGAGTTGTGCGAGACGGTTCAGTTCCATTGGGCAGGCATTTGGAACTAGAAGTAGCTCCGCTCCTTTCAACATCATAACTCGAGCACTTTCCGGAAATTCCCGGTCATAGCAAATCATTGATCCGACTTTTATAACTCCTTCTTTCGTATCCAATTCTGTCACAAAGAAATCATCTCCTGCATCCAGAACACTTTCATCATCTTCTTCCCCAAAATTACAAACATGGACTTTTGAATAACAATACTGTATTTTGCCATGTCTGTCGAAAAGGCAAACTGTATTTCTCGGTTTCGGCTCATGTTGCTCCAAAAAGTGATAGCTATAGCCATATCCAACTCTGCAGCAAGTTCTGCAAACCTTTTCAAAGAGCCATACCTAGGAATGGCACATTCCTCGTAGGCTTGCCTCTTCATGCGGAAAGACGTATCCGCAGCTCCACATTTCTGGAAAAATTGCAATATCTGCCCCTTTTCTTTTGCCTGAAAACAAGCCTTGATTCCCTTTTCCATATTCCCTTTCAGACTTCCTGTTGGAAGAAGCTGTAATAATGCAATTGTAAGTTTCATATATTTCTCCATATCATTGTAGAAACCAACTCAATGCTCTACAAATTCCGATTTTCTTAATCCAACAAATTGGAATTTTAATTACTTTTTATACGGTTTATAATGTGGATGTTCGGAATTATTTTTCCAAAAATGCCTCTATACCGTATTCTCTAATTTGTTGATTTCCTTCCAACCACTGCCGATATACTATTTCTTCAAACAATCCCTGCGTTTTTTACATGGAAACTCATAGCACTCTCCACAAAAATCAACGCCATGGTTCTTTGTACACTCAAGTAAAAACACCCTTCAATGCTGCAACCATTATGTTCTGTGCTATGGCAGCCTGAACAAGAAGCACCCGCATATATGCTAAGTACTCCCTCAAAGTTGTTATAGCTTTCTACGGCATTGGGCATATGTACCTCATAAAATTCTTTTATGCCCTCTAAATATTTTAATAATGTTTTAGCCGACACACAAATTATACCATCATTATATGCCGAACAAGTGTGGCACATTAAAGAACATGGTGCAACCTTTTTAATAATTTCACTTTTTTTCATTTTTTGTATTCCTCCACTAAATACCGATTTGCAAAACACATTCTTTTTTACATAGGCGCAGTATACCACATTTCCTGTGCCTATGCGATATCATTTAATGCTTATTCCGATATGAACTCATCTTCTCCACAGTGACCTCCGGATAAAAGTAAGTAAGAATCGTTGCTTTCGGAACTCCTGCGGCAAGTGCTTTTTTCACCTCTTCCTTCTGCTCCGGCGTATATGACCAGTGCAGCATTCGACCTCTTGTCAAGTACAAATTAACAGAAATCACCACAAACTTTATTTAATTGTTGCTGAAGGCACCCAGAAATAATGAGCCTCGGAGTATCAGTTCTCGGCCTTGGCCACTCTGATATACGTGGATTGGTTACCTACAGGTCAATGGTCCGCCGTGAGCTCTACCGTCTAAAAGCGTGGATCACAGATCTCTCTGTACCGACATAGTTGAATCGTAGATAGCTCGAACCTTGAAATGGCCGAAGCCCTTTCAAGATGTCTTCAGTTGTTACTTTGTATTGGCCAGATGTATGTGGCGTAAGCCATCTTACATCTGCTTAATTACCCACCATAACAGCGGGATGATGATATCAAGGCTGCGCAAGCACCGCCATAGGCGGCTTGGTCTTGACAGTAGCAGTACGATGTTATACCCACGTCAGACAATGTTATCTGTCATCATGCCCCACATGAAGCATGCAAGTTCCCTTGCGATTGCTGTTTTGGCTACATTATGTTTCTTATACTTATTAAGCACCATCTTGTAGTATCGGCGTCTTAGACGCTCGTTAGCTTTGTCAGCATAAGCGATGACTGCAGGTGTATTCCCTGACTGACGGGACTTCAGTTCTTTGGATTTGAAACCAACCTGTCCTCTTGCATAGCATTGTGACGCTTCTGTTAGGAGTAGCCGTACATGCCTGTTTCCTGCTTTGGTAATTCCTAGTCTGTTCTGATCATCGCCGCTGGAATCTTCACCAGGTACAAGACCGAGGTAAGAAGCAAAGTGCTGGGCAGAAGCAAAGCGCTTGAAATCACCGACTTCAACCAGAACAGAAAGTGCAGTATGTGTCTTCACACCGATGAAGCAGCAAAGTTTTTTCACTGCTTCCTTGTATTCATCCTGTGTTGCAAGCTCCTCAATACGCTTATCCAATCGTTCAATCTTGTCTGATAGTGTCTGGTATGTCAGCAGGTACTCAGGAGTTAAGGCCTTAAGCCATTTAAGATGAGCTGCTGTCCAATGACTTTTTCCGTCATAGCGATAGTTATGGCGTAAACAGAACGCAAGAATCTGCTGCTTCACTTTTTTCAGTGCTAGTTTGTGATCGTCCCTCATGCGCAGGAATTCTTTTGTTTCTTCATCCTTTGCAGTTGGGATATGAACAGGGCTGTAGTTATGCTGTGCAAGACATTTGGCAATGATTTCAGCATCACGTCTGTCTGTTTTTATACGCTTTTACTACGCTGTTCAAGCATTGTAGTAGGAGCGAGAATAATGCATTTTACATTGTTCGCCGTTAATTGGTGATACAAAGTATAACCGAAGCAGCCATAACCTCATAACCGCATAGATGGTTCTAAGATTAGAACATCGTCTCCGTAGATGGTTCTAAGAAACTCCATCCATTCCTACGATAGTTCAGAACCATTTTGTAATCAGCTTCTGTCCTCTGGTAGTGAGAAGCCTTTTCGGCTTCAATTGTGCCTAAGCACAATCATTAGTAAAGTGAAAAACATTTCCTTGTGAACATCCATTCCTACGTAAACTGTGTTATAATTCATTTGGAGGAACGAAAATGAGAAGAAAAAACCTGCCTGTCTTTGTTTGTTGCTTGGCATGATACGGAGGTAATCCCTGTTTGACTATTTGCAAGAACACAAAGAAAAAGGTAAAGTGGAAAAAATTTCTGGGAAGAAGTACATTTCTTAAAGAAAAAGGGTAAAGTAGCGGCATTGTTAAAGGCAAGAAAAAGGGAACTGCAAAATACAGGCAAAAGAAAAATTGACATTAAAAATTTGCATTGCTGAACAGAAAAAAACAACGGTGCGCATTGAGCTTAAAAATTTGGCTGAACAGAAAACAAGGTGCGTTGAGTGAAGATATACAAGATAGCGAGTATTATACTTGGGAAAATGGTAGATTAGTAGGAATAGACTGGGAAGAAGTTGATCTTAAAGGAGAATTAAGTACAGAAAAATTTTCGGCATTACGTTACTTAAATTGTAGTTGTACTGATTTGAGCAGTCTGGATGTGACAAAGAATACAGCATTGACATATCTAGATTGTGGCGGTAACCAGTTGAGCAGTCTGGATATAACAAAGAACACAGCTTTGACAGAATTACATTGTTACGGTAACCAGTTGACAAGTCTGGATGTGACAAAGAACACAGCATTGACAGATTTAGAGTGTAACGCTAACCAGTTGACAAGTCTGGATGTGACAAAGAATACAGTATTGACAGAGTTAGATTGTAGCGAAAACCAGTTGACAAATCTGATAACAAAGAACACAGCATTGACAGATTTAAATTGTACCAAGAACCAGTTGAGCAGTTTGATGTAACAAAGAACACAGCATTGACAGATTTATTGTGTAGCGATAACCAGTTGACAAGTCTGGATGTGACAAAGAACACAGCATTGATAAAATTATTGTGTGGCGGTAACCAGTTGACAAGTCTGGATGTGACAAAGAACACAGAATTGACATCTTTATCTTGTTACGGTAACCAGTTGACAAGTCTGGATATAACAAAGAACACAGCATTGACAACTTTAGGTTGTAACAGTAACCAGTTGAGCAGTCTGGATGTGACAAAGAACACAGCATTGACATCTTTATATTGTTACGATAACCAGTTGACAAGTCTGGATGTAACAAAGAACACAGCATTGACATATTTATATTGTCGAGGTAACCAGTTGACAAGTCTGGATGTGACAAAGAACACAGAATTACTTGATAATAATATTTCGTGCGATGAAAATGTTACCATTATCAGAAATAATAATTAACCAACCGAAAAGGTGGAAAAGCAAAATATAATGGTATCATAAATTATAATGCTCTTTATGTTCAAGCACAGTAAAATTTATGAGCCTGTAAAAAAATCACTGTAAATCAAACAATACAAGGGTCTTCTATGATAAAATATTAAAATCATAGGAGGCCTTTTATTATGGCAAACTCACAACCTTTTTCTCCATATCCGTCATAATTCCCTATTTATGATAGGGTTCCCCGTTCATGATCCGATACGCCCGGTAGATCTGCTCCAACAAGATCACGCGCATCAACTGATGCGGAAACGTCATTTTAGAAAAGCTAATCTTCTCCTGCGCTAACGATAAGATCTCAGGAGCAAGTCCGATCGAACCACCAATGATCAACTGCAAATGGCTTTCCCCTTTCAGTCCCAAATCATGGACATGTGCAGAAAAGTCCTCGGAGGAATATTGCTTACCGTCTATGGCAAGTGCTATCGTATAAGCATTATCTTTTATGTATTTTTTGAGCCGCTCTGCCTCCTTGGCGCGTATGAGTTCTTCTTCATGCGCACTGGCATGATCCGGTGTTTTTCATCTGCCACTTCGATGATCTCCAGCTTGCAATAACGACTCAATCTCTTGCTGTACTCTTCGACCGCTCCCCGAAAAAATTTTTTCTTTGATCTTTCCAACGGTTAATATCGTAATTTTCATTGATGTGTTTTCTCCTCAATCGCTAAACTAATGCAAAGAGCCTGATCGATCTTTTGCAATATGTCCTGATCAAATGACAAACCTTTTCTCGAAGCCTTGATTTATCAATGGTTCGGATCTGCTCCAAACAGAATAACAGAGTCTTTACTAATATCATATTTTTTCATGTCCAACGATATATGCGTTGGAAGTTTCGCTTTGTTCATACGAGATGTAATAGCTGCACAAATGACCGTTGGGCTGTGTCGATTTCCCATGTCATTCTGTATAATAAGTACCGGTCTGACCCGCCTTGTTCCGAACCCACTACCGGTCGTAAATCTGCAAAAAATATGTCTCCACGTTTAATAACCAAAACGTTCACGCTCCATTCCTAAAATTTTTGTGGCTTATTTCCTATCTTTACCAGTTTTTGAAAAGTATTCGTAAACGTTTTCTTTTGTTGCTATTAATCGTCCCATCTTCACAAAAAGCAAGAACGGACGCTCTCTTAATATTCCGGATAATAATCTTTGGTCTCTACTGCTTTACCGTTTTGATAGAATACCCTAGGAACTCGTCGTCCGACATCACAGACAAATTCATAATTGAAAGAACCGGCAAGCTCTGAGACTTCTTCTACTGACAAGATTTCTCCCTCCTGCTCTCCAAAAAGTATACATTCGTCACCTTCCGCTGTTCCCGGAATATCAGTGACATCCACCATAAACTGATCCATACAGATGCGTCCCAAGATTGGTGCTCTCTGTCCGTGAATAAGGACACATCCCTTACCTGACAAAGAGCGGGCATAACCATCTGCATATCCAACCGGAATCGTTGCAACCATCGTTGGTTTCGTGGTCGTATACGTTCCACCATATCCAATCTCAATACCTGCTTCCAGCTCTTTGACATAGGAAACATAGGTCTTCCACTGCATAGCCGGTTCAAGCGGCAGCCGCTCCTTATTCACTTCTTCCGAAGGATATAATCCATATAGACAGATTCCATCTCGAACCATATCTTCATTCACTTTAGGCATTTCCATAATACCTGCACTGTTTGAAATATGTTTTACCGGAATTTTCACCCCTGCCTGTTCCATTTTATGGACAAATGTTTCATAGCGCGAAAATTGTTGTTCCGCTTTTGTCTTATCTTTTTCATCCATGCGTGCAAAATGTGAAAAGCAGCCCTCTATCTCGATCCCCGGGAGCTGATTTATCTTGCATATCGTCTGCAGACTCTCCTCGGTCAAAAGCAAACCCGATGCGGCTCATCCCCGTGTCCAGACTGATATGTATCTTTGCCTTTTTTCCTAGTTGAACCGCTGCATCTGACATTTTTCTTTGCCATGTCATACTGAAATACGGCGGTCGCAATGTCATATTCGATCATACTTGGATATAGCGGTGCCGGCGTAAAACCAAGGATTAGGATCGGCTTAGTGATCCCTGCCTGACGAAGCTCAATTCCTTCTTCCAAAATTGCAACGCCATAAGCATCTGCAATGGGATCTAATACTTTAGCGACGGGTATTGCACCATGACCATATGCATCAGCCTTAACGATCGCCATAAACTTTGTACCCGGCTTAGTAAGTTTCTTTGCATTTTCTGCATTTTTATAAATAGCATCCAAGTCTATATCTGCCTGCACGCGATAATATGTTTTCATGAGTTGCCTCCAATCTTCGGTATCATTTCTAATATGTCTCTCGCCAGCATACAATGCGGCGGTGCGCTCGCAATACTGCTCCGCTGTTAATCCATGCATATACACTGCCAGCGTAGCTGCCGTTCTCTGTGTGCATCCTTGTGCCAATAATCCGCCGATCATTCCACTTAGCACATCTCCGGATCCACCTGTAGATAAGGCGCTGTTGCCCGATAAATTAATATAGAGCCAATCACCATCACTGACCAGTGTTCTCGCATCTTTGAGCACAATTGTCGCTCCCGCCTGCTGTCCCATAACTGCCGATGTCATATCGTCCGCAATCTACTGAACACTCTTCCCGGATAAACGACTCATTTCCCGCAAATGTGGAGTCAGAACATACTGTCCGCCAAGTGTAGAATACAATCGCTTTTTGGCTAAAAGATTTAACCCATCTGCATCAATTACAACCGGCAGCTCAGGCAGTTTCTTTGCTTCCTGCAGCACCAGATCCAGCAATCTCTCCGCTCCGGCTTCCTGCCCCAATCCCGGACCGATCACGACCGCTGCTGCTTTATGTATCGCTGCGGTAATGTCTGCTTCCTGCTCCGCCGTCACATTTTCCGACCAGCCGGTAACAATAGCTTCCGGCAATTTTATACGGATGACCTCTGCATTTTCCTGCGCTGTCACAATATGCACCAGTCCACACCCCATACGATAGGCTGCCTCACCGGAAAGATAACAGGCTCCGCTCATATCCTTGGATCCGGCAATGACAACAACACGTCCATAACTTCCTTTGTTTGAACGTTTCTTTCGATTTGGAAAATATACCGAAATGTCTTCTTTGGTATACGTAAACGTCTGTGACTGCTTCATCACTCTCTCTGTTACCATTTCCGGAAATCCAATATCCGTTACCACTACCTGTCCCGCATACTCCGTTCCCGGATATAATACCAGCCCACGTTTATTATGTCCAAAAGTTACTGTTATCGTTGCTTTTACAGCTGTTCCTAATACCGCACCGGTATCCGCACTAATGCCGGATGGAATGTCCACAGCCAAAACATCTGCAGCACTTCGATTGATCGCGTTAATATAATCGGCAATCACACCCGTTACATCTCTCGATAATCCAATGCCAAAGATTGCATCCACGATAATACTATATTCTGAAAAACTCGTCTCTGTGAATGTCGTTTCCCCAGTAAGGTTGTCCCAAAAGACGGACACACCAAGATGTCTTGCAATGGAGATCTGCTGTTTCATCTCTTCCGAGCAATGTTCTTCCTGTCCCAAAACGAGGACACTGACAATATAACCGGCATCCCGCAGCATACGCGCAGCAGCCACACCATCTCCACCGTTATTGCCTGTTCCGCATACAACCAGTATATGGTCTTTCTTTTTATCTGCCTGTGCCATAATACAACTTGCCACAGACATCGCTGCCTTTTCCATCAAAACCATAGATGGAATTCCGATTTCCTGTATGGAGCAACGATCGATCTCTCTTGCCTGACTGCCATTTACGATATATTCCATGCTAACCTTGCTTTCCTTTCTCGGTTTGCAAAGCGTTACACCAGTCATCATATGGTCACGCCTTGCTATTATATGCAACTATAATATATAGTCATTATTATCTACCGCTTGAAATTGCCGTTGCATACGCAATCGCCATTTCTTTCGTATCTGCAATAGATAATAGGATTTGGTCAATTCCCAGATCTAATGCTTTCTCTTTAGCCCTGCCAAGCAGCGTCACAGTCGGTCTTCCACTCGGATCACGCAATATATTGATCTCTATCGGTGAAATTCCCGTAAATCCCGTACCCATCGCTTTCACGACAGCTTCTTTTGCAGCAAAGGTCGTTGCCGCACGAGCTTCTTTGTGAGCAATAAGCTGCTGCTCCTCTTCCGTGAAATGACGTTTTCGAAAACTATCTTTGCTGTATGCAGCCAGCACCCGGCTGATCTCTATCATGTCAACGCCAATGCCAACAATCTCACTCATTGTTTCCTCCAGCATCCAAATGATTTTCTTCCATGTTACCACGCCATACTCTGTGATCCCGGTCAAATATTTCTACGACGTCCGGTCCCAACAGATTATGCATATATTTATATACTTCCGTGTTACGCATCTCCATATCCTGTTTATGGAGGATTGTATTCTTGAGCTGTTCTCTAAGGGCAGTGATCTCCGCCTCTGCCTGCTCGATCCGCTCTGTATTGTCAGATAACTCTGTATAACATACCTGCATGCAGGCAATCAATAATTCATGATTTTTTGCTGCTATTTCTGCAGGAAATTGAAACTTATCTTCTTTTGCTTTGGCGATCTTATCATTGATTTCTTCGATCAACTGCTTATTCTTTTCTTGTTTGCGCACACGGATCGGGCTGTCAAACTCATGACCATCTGTCATATTATCAATAACATTCTGCATCAATACTTTCTTTGCCTTTTGTAATCCAACAGATCATTGGCAGTCTGCCCCTGCTTTTCGATCAAACGGTTTAGTTCTTTTTCCAAGCGCTTAATCTCTCTTGTTTTGCGAAAATCCGGAAACAACGCATGCCATTTTGCATCTAACGTCAGCAATGGAATCTTCTTACCCTGCAATGCCTGCATATATCGTAAGGCCCGCTCTGCGTCTTCTGCCTGCGCCTTGCGTCTGCGTCTTCGATCTGCCATAATCTTCCCCCATTTCTGCGCTTGTAAAAAGCAAAGCAAACGCTTTTGCTTTGCAAGAATTGCTAAAGCAATTCTTGGTGGCATATCACCACACTACGAGCATTGTCTTATAAACTAAATAACGCCAAATTATCTGCTCTTTATTATAAAACTGCCTATCCAATAAGTCAAACTTGCCACCCCAATTTATTTCCTGTATAATTAAGTTAGATACTTTTGCTCAGATACGAGCATCAATACGAAAATAAGAAAGGTTAGGTATTCATTCATGACATTAGAATGTGCAAAGCAAAAAATTACAGCAGTACGGTCAGGAACATCTTCTGAAATATTTTGACACATTATCTGAGACACAAAAAGAAGCTTTATTACAGCAAATTGAAGAAACTGATTTTTCAGTACTGAATAAGATTGGCAGCAACGAAGAAGAATCTTCTACCGGTACGATCACACCGATCCGTGCACTTAGACTGCCGGAAATCCATGCAAACGAGGACAAATACCGTGAAACCGGTCTGTCAGCGATCCGCTCCGGCAAAGTCGGTGCTGTTTTATTGGCTGGCGGCATGGGTACACGTCTCGGCTCTGATAATCCAAAGGGAATGTATGATATTGGCGTCACCAAGCCAATGTATATCTTTGAACGTCTTATCTACAATCTGATGGATGTTGTTCGGGAAAGTGGTGAGTTTATCCATTTATTTGTAATGACCAGCGATAAAAACCATACAGCGACAACGACATTTTTTAAGGAACAGAACTTCTTTGGTTACAAAGAAGATTATATTCATTTCTTTAAGCAGGATATGGCACCTGCTGCTACGTATGATGGAAAGATCTTTTTGGAAGAGCCTTACAAATTAGCCACCTCTCCAAACGGCAACGGCGGCTGGTTCTCTTCCCTCAAAAATGCCGGATTATTAGATCTGATCCATGAAAATGGTATTGAATGGCTCAATGTATTTGCAGTGGATAACGTATTACAGCGCATTGCTGACCCTTGCTTTATCGGTGCAACGATCACAGAAAACCGCAGCGTTGGTGCTAAGGTAGTCTGCAAAAATCATCCGGATGAAAAAGTTGGCGTTATGTGCTTAAAAGACAATCATCCATCTATCGTTGAATATTATGAATTGACACCGGAACTTCGTGATGCTGTCGATGAAGACGGCGAGCCTGCATATAACTTTGGTGTCATCCTCAATTATTTGTTCAAGGAGTCTGAATTGGAAGATATTTGCGAAAATACGCTTCCGCTCCATATTGTCGAGAAAAAGATTCCATATATTGATGATGCCGGAACATTGATCAAACCGGAAGAACCAAACGGTTACAAATTCGAGACGTTGATCTTGGATATGATCCAGATGATGGACACCTGTCTTCCATTTGAGGTAGAGCGTGACAAAGAGTTTGCTCCAATCAAAAATAAGACCGGTATTGATTCTGTGGAATCAGCCCGTGCTCTATTAGCAAAAAATGGTGTTACTCTGTAATGCGATTCCATATATCGAATCATTGATCAAAAGAGCAAAACGCAACATAACAGCAATTTCCTATTCCTAAAAAAAATTCGACAGGATGTAAAGACATCCTGTCGAATCTTTTTCTGCACATATCGTAACTCAACAAATCGAGTCATTCTATTATCACATAATCATAATATAACAAATAATCACTAATTGCAATCCTTTTATTCGTCTAAAAATGTATCTGAATAGTATTTATCTGCCAAATATTCCAAAAGGCAACTTCTTCATTTGGAAATTCATGAAGAAGACTCTGACGGATATGAGAAGTGATCGCAAGATCGTTTTCCATCTCTGTAACGCTGTCATCCGTCCATTTTTCGATAAATGCATCCGTAATGTTCTCAGAAAGCCATTGGGTGATTTTCTCCGTCGTTTCCTGCTCTTGCGGGATTAACAGTTTCATCTTAGATGCCTTGGCACAATTCACAATTCCTAACAGTACAAATCCGGCAAATAAAGCACAGATCACGATAAATACAAATGTGTTGTACTTGATCGGGATAATGTCCAGTTTGCATAATGCCAAATACACTGCTCCTAATATTCCAAATACAATAAATGTAATGCCTGAATATTTTGTATCCTTATAAGCATCTTCTTTTGTCTCGTAATTGCCTTCACTGGCATAAAGCAGATCTTCCGGATTTTCATCAATATCTTCCTCTGACACAAGCTGCTCTGCCTCTTCAAATTCTTCTTCCGTCTCTTTGTTTACGGCGTCTGGTCGGCCTCATCCTCTTCATCATCCCAATCGTATTCCCGATTTTCGTTGTCTTCTTCGGATTGTGCTGTCACAGATTCTTCGTCTGCATTCTGTGCAGATTCTTCTGTTGGCTGTGCCACCTGTTTCGGCGCAATCTTTTCTTCTTCCTCTTCTTCCTCTTCTTCCATTGCTAATAAAAAGCCACGGTATAATTTCTCTGCCTTTTTTCCATCTTGGTAGGCACGGTGATGGAATAAGTTCCATCCTCATTTTCCTCCTGCTGCGCATCTGCAATCCCAGAATACTCTAAATATTCTAAAAATTTTGCTGCCGTCTTCTCTTCCTTAAACGTACTAAGATCAATACGGTCAAAATCTTCTGCGCTTCCTTCTACTAACGGTGTTCCACAATCAGCACATACTGTAATGCCATCGCGGTATTCCGTCTTACATTTTGGACACCACATAACGTTTCCTCCTAAGTTTTATAATCTACGCTTTTCTCGCGGATAAGAACCAATGGATCACTTCGAATCATAGGTTAATCTGTCCGCTCTATCCAGTATACCAATATATCCCACAAATTACAATTTTTTCACAAACTCTTCACAATATCCGATGCAGCTGTTTTATGCTGCAATACTATGACCAGCCCACTCTCTGCCCATAGTTATAACCGGGCACCCTTCAGATTGGTCTGCGCGGTCTTTTTTATCGTGCTCCATCTGCGCACGCAATGCCTCAATGGAATCGAATTTCTGCTCTGCACGTTGAAATTCTAATAAATCGACACGCACTGTTTTTCCATAAATATTTTGATCGAAATCAAATAAAAAACTTTCCAAACTGATTGCTTTGCCTCCAACCGTTGGTTTTTTACCAAGATTAGAAACGGCACCAAAACGTCTTCCATCAACGGTAACGACAGAAGTATACACACCTAATGGAGGAAGCACCTTTTCCGGTGGAGGTAATATATTGATTGTTGGCATCTGAATTGTCCGCCCCAGCGCTTGTCCATGTTTTACCGTACCCAAATAGAAAAAATTTCTACCGAGCAGCTTTGACGCTTCCTGCATTTGCCCTAAACGGATCAATTCGCGTATTCTGGTGCTGCTGATCACACCCTGTTCATCCTTCCGCTTTGGAAATACCCGCAGTGCACATCCATGTTTTTTACAAGCTCTCTCAAGCATTGCTACATCACCCGCACGTTTACAGCCAAACCGATAGTCTTCCCCCACACAGATCAACCTTGCGTCCAAAGAATCCCATAACATATTTTGTATGAAACTTTCCGGTGACATTATTTTCGTCTGATCATTAAACGGAAATAAAATTTCCCGCTCAATCCCCATCTGCTCTAACAAATATTGTTTTTCCGCTTCCGAATAGAGCAAACTTTCCGGCTCGGTCTTCATCCCTTCAAACGTAAATACTGTTGGGACCAGATCTTCTTGCTTTTTAATCTCATTCATCAACAATTGATGTCCTAAATGAATTCCATCAAATTTACCAAGAGATACGGCACTCTTTTTTTTGATGAAATGTAACTCCTCTAAGTATCTCCATACTCGACCTCATTCCTGCCTGTATATATTTTTGCTTTATAATGCCCTACGCCATAACAAATAGCTTCAAACTTCGCACATCCGAAGCTGCCACCTGGTCTCATATTGCTTATTATGTAAATAAAATAATAACTATTTTGCAGCCAATAATGTAAATTATTCTGCCATCAAGAAACTAAGACAATTGCCGCAGAACGCAGAGTTTTTACGTGATTTCTTATTTTGTTAAGTCTCTGATGAATACATGCCTGAAGGAGTGTCTGAGATGTCCCGGTTTAGCAAGGTATCATCAATTTTTGGACGGGACGCTTTCGCTACGATGCGCTACGTCACGTTACTTAATGTCTCTGAAATACGAGACATAAGTAACGACGAGCGCAAAGTCCCTTTCAAAAATGATGATTACCTTGCTTCCGGGACTTCGAGTTTCCGTAAGGCATGTAAATCATACCTCAGAGACAACAAAATCTAGAAATCACTGTGAAAAAGAGCAAAACCAGCGTTTTTGCTCTACAAGAATTGCTAAAGCAATTCTTGGTGATGTCACGCTACATAACAGCAATTTCCTATCAACTGAAAACTAATTGCGGCAAGGCAATTGCTATAGTTTCTTCATGGCAGAACCCACAATATGGTGGCTGCAAAATATAATTAAACTATCGACATAATAAGCAATATGTGACAACATGGTAATTATTGATGTACGAAGTTTGAGCATCTTATAAGTATATCTTCTAAAACATCTTTACAACACGATAATAGTTACCACGTAGTTCATATATAGCACGAAATTCGCCATTTTCATTATATACAAGTACGCGACTCTTATTCTGATATTTTTTTACTTCATTGAATGACTTCAATTTGCCAATCGTGATCGGATTCCCATTGCGGAGCATTTTAGCAGCCTCTTCATCTGCCACCTGCATTTTGGGATACTGTGTAAACAGCTGGTCTACCGGCAATACAAAACTGCGATCTTCTTGTTGAATTCGCTCCTCGATCTGTGCTAAAGTAAGCGCCTGATCAACCTCAAATATCGACACCTTTGTTCGAAGTAACTGATCCATTGCTGCGCCTACACCAAGCTTTTCGCCAATATCATGGCATAATGTACGGATATAGGTTCCTTTTGAACAGGTAACATCCATCGTAAAGCTGCCATTTTCCAAATCTATGTCCTTGATATCAATTGCATAAATTGTGACCGGTCTTGGTTTCCGCTCAATTTCCTTGCCCTCGCGTGCCAGTTCGTATAACTTCCTGCCACCTACTTTGATCGCCGAATACATTGGTGGAATCTGCATGATATCGCCCACAAAGGACTGTATCGTATCAGACAACTCATCCTGTGTTACGCCGGATATATCCTTTGTTTGTAAAACTGTTCCTGTCGTATCCTGCGTGTCTGTTATAACTCAAGTTTACATACTGCCCGATAACTTTTTTCTTTATCGGTAAGCAGTTCACACACCTTGGTCGCCTTGCCACAGCATACCGGAAGGACTCCCGTCGCCGCCGGATCCAATGTTCCTGTATGGCCGATCTTTTTTTGATGTAAAATGCCACGCAGCTTAGCCACTACGTCATGCGAAGTAAACCCGGCTTCCTTATATACATTTATAATTCCGTTGACTTCTTCTGCCATTGTTTGTAACTCCTTCCCACAGACGTAAGGCTGGTAGAAATGCCCCTTGCACTCACTACCAGCCCATTCCATTTATGCGTATTGGAAACGCATATGTTATTCTTCTGTTTCTGATGTATGATGTGTCAACTCATCAATACGCTTCGACATATTTACACCATACTCAATCGAATCGTCAATGACAAAGTGAAGTTCCGGTGTATTGCGCAGGTTCAAGGATTTTGCCAATTGAGATCGAATATGTGAGGAAGCACTTGCAAGTCCCTCTCGCGTATTTTCACGATCCATCTCATCACCCAAAACGCTGACATACACTTTGGCAAATTTAAGATCCGGTGTAACTTCCACAGACACAACTGATGTCATCGGATGAATCCGTGGATCTTTGATCTCTCGGGAAATGATACGGCTAAGTTCTCGCTGTACCTCTCCATTTATTCTCGAATATTTTATACTGTTTTTTTCATGTTTACCTCCATACTTCCAACTGCTTGTAATGAAGAAACCAGCCGGTGGCACATTACAAGACAGTTTGCATTTGCTGAATGGTTACGATCAAGTACGAGGAACTTCTACCATGATGTAGGCTTCAATCTGATCTTCTACCTGAATACCGTTAAAGTCTTCAAATACCAGACCACATTCATAACCGGCAGCTACTTCTTTTTACATCATCCTTAAATCTCTTCAAAGATGCCAGTTTACCGTCGAAGATCTGCTCGCCCTCACGGGTAATACGAACCTTGCAGTCGCGAACAATCTTACCATCCAGTACATAGGAACCGGCGATGATACCAACACCGGATGCCTTGAACGTCTGACGAACTTCTGCGTGACCGGTTACTCTCTCTTCGTATTCCGGATCGAGCATACCCTTCATGGCAGCCTCTACATCTTCAATCGCATTATAAATAACTTTATACAGACGAAGATCAACTTTCTCACGATCTGCAATTTCTTTTGCAGTATTATCCGGTCTTACATTGAAAACCGATGATGATCGCATTCGATGCACTTGCAAGCGATACATCAGACTCGTTGATCGCACCAACACCACCATGAATGATGCGTACGGCAACTTCATCGTTGCTAAGCAACCAAACTCTGTTTTACTGCTTCTACAGAACCCTGTACATCCGCCTTAACAATGATATTTAATTCTTTGATATTACCCGCCTGGATCTGTGAGAACAGACCATCCAAAGTAAGTTTAGACTTCGTATCATCTAACAGTTTTTCACGGCTCTGATTAATATAAGTCTCAGCAATATTTCTTGCTTCTTTATCATTCTCGGTTGCCATAAAGATCTCTCCTGCATCCGGTACGGCATGCAGACCAAGAATCTCTACCGGTGTAGATGGTGTTGCCTCTTTTACGCGCTGACCCTTGTCATCCATCATAGCACGGATCTTACCGTAAGCAGCACCGATCGCAATGTTATCACCTACATGTAGTGTACCTTTCTGTACCAATACGGTTGCAACAGGTCCTCTTCCTTTATCAAGCTGTGCCTCAATAACAACACCACGTGCTTTACGATTTGGATTGGCCTTGTATTCATTCACTTCTGCAGTAAGAAGGATCATTTCTAAAAAGCTGATCGATACCTTCCTTAGTATGTGCAGATACAGGAACAAATATAGTATCTCCACCCCAGTCTTCTGCAACTAATTCATATTCTACCAATTCCTGTTTAACACGCTCTACATTAGCACTTGGTTTATCAATCTTATTCACTGCAACGATGATTTCCACTCCTGCTGCTTTCGCATGACTGATCGCCTCTACAGTCTGTGGCATCACACCATCATCAGCCGCAACCACCAGTACTGCAATATCTGTAGACTGGGCACCACGCATACGCATAGATGTAAACGCCTCATGTCCCGGTGTATCTAAGAATGTGATCTTCTCGCCATTTAACTCAGTAACATATGCACCGATATGCTGTGTAATTCCACCTGCCTCGCGCGAAGTAACATGTGTCTCGCGGATTGCATCCAACAGAGATGTTTTACCATGGTCAACATGACCCATAACACAGACAACCGGAGGACGTTTCACCATTAAGGATTCATCTTCTTCATCCTCTTTGAGAAGCTCTGCAACAAGATCGACCTTCTTCCATCTCGGCGATACAGTTATACTCTAATGCAATCTCCTCTGCCTCTTCATAAGACAGCTCATGATTCATCGTAACGACATTACCCTTCATAAACTGTGCTTTGATCAATGTAGCCGGTGGAATCTTAATAATGTCTGCTAACTCTTTGACAGTCATCTTCTCCGGCAGTGTGATCGTTCTGATTCCATCTTCCGGCTCAGCAGGCTTTACAACCGGCTCCGGCTTGATAAATGCACCCTTACGGTTTGGATCTTTCTTCTTGCGTGCATTTTTGTTCTGGAACATATCGTCTTCATAATCGTCACGATTTCTTTCCTTACCATAGCGCTGTTTTGCACTTCTGGAATCTTTATTGGCACGCTGCTGACGGGACTGCTTTACCTCTGGCTTCATTGTGTCCATTGGCTGTGCACTGCGTCCGCCACCAAAACCATTGCGATTGTTGCTACCACGATTATTATTCTGGCCATCTCTACGATTATTGTTGTCTCTACGATCGTTTCCACGGAAACCACCATCTCTGCGGTCATTTCCGCGATTACCATTCTGACCATCTCTGCGGTTATTATCTCTTCGGTCATTTCCGCGGAATCCACCATCTCTTCGGTCATTTCCACGGTTACCATTCTGACCATCTCTACGGTTATTATCTCTTCGGTCATTTCCGCGGAATCCACCATCTCTGCGATCACCACCACGGTTGCCATCTCTACGATCGCCGCCACGATTCTGTCCATCTTTACGGTTATTATCTCTACGATCATTTCCGCGTCTGTCATCTTTGCGATCATTTCCATGATTATTATTCTGGCCGTTTTTACGTTCCTGATCCTGTGCTTTTAATGCTTTGTCCTCTGTTTTAACAGGCTCTTTTGTTTGTGCACTGTTATCTTCCTTGGTTTCTGCCGCAGCAACAGGTTTCGTTTCCTCAGTCTTCTTTACAGACTCTTCCGGCTTTTTCTCTACTTTATCTTTCTCAGAAACAGTCACTGATTCCTCTTTCTTCGTAGTTTCCTTCTTCGTAGTTTCTTCCTTCTTTGTTTCTTCTACTTTTTTCTTCTTCCTGTGCCTTTTTCTTTTCCTGATTCTTCTTCACATTAGATTCACGCTTCACAGGAACAGTATACGCCGGCTCCTCTTCTTTCTTAGGTTCCGGTTTGCCATTAAAGTGCTTCAGCAAAAAACGATCGCTGCATCTTCAATGCTGCTCTGTGGTGCCTTTACATCAAAATTATTTTCCTGCAAAAGCTTCACCAAATCTTTTCCCTTAATATCCGGATATCTTTCCTGTAAACTTCTTGCGAATTCATATATCTTCATTTTAGCCATATACTTACATGCCTCCTAGTCCATTTTCTTCATAATTGCTTGTGCTAATCCCTCATCATTAACTGCCAAAGATGCTCGAAATTCTTTTCCGATCGAATGTCCTAATACATCTTTGATGCCAAACTCATACATTGGGACTTCATAAAACTCACACATGTTGCGAAACTTCTTCTTCGTGTTGTCGGATGCATCTGTCGCGACGATAACCAATGCAGCCATCCCCGTTTTTACGGAGTTTTCTGTCATAAACTCACCGCTGGCAACTTTTCCGGCTTTTGCTGCCAGACCCAACATACGAAGGGCCGGATCAATCTGCATGATTCATCATCTCCTTTTCAAGTTGTTGATACACGTCTTCTGGAATTGTCATATTCAATGCCCGGTCAATTGCTTTTTTCTTTCTCGCCTTTGAAAGACAAGAGATCGAATCACAAAGATAGGCACCTCTTCCATTTTTCTTACCGGTAACATCTAATACAATCTCTTCATCCGAGTCCGAATAATGCGTATCAAGTCCTTTTTCTCTTTCTTTTCGCCACATCCCATACATTGACGCATTGGGACTTTTTTAGGGCGAACACCTTTTGTTACTGCCAAATACCGACATCTCCCTTCACGAATAGTTTCGTTTTCACCTGCAATTACTTGTTAATCTTATTCGCACTTAATATCAATCTTGTATCCGGTCAATTTCGCTGCAAGACGGGCATTCTGTCCCTCTTTACCAATTGCCAGTGAAAGCTGATTTTCAGGTACGATCACTCGTGCTGTCTTTTCATACTCATCAATGCTGACATCCATAACCACCGCCGGACTAAGTGCATTTTCAATAAATATCTCCGGCATATCGCTCCAATTTACTATATCAATCTTCTCGCCTCGAAGCTCATTTACGATTGCATTAACACGACTTCCGTTCATACCTACACAAGCACCTACCGCATCTACATTAGGATCAACGGTACTTACGGCAATCTTTGTACGAGATCCGGCCTCACGTGCAATGCTCTCAATCGTAACGATACCGTCCTGTATCTCTGTAACTTCTTCCTCGAACAGTCTCTTTACAAATTCCGGATGGGAACGTGAAACAGTAATTCGTGGTCCCTTTGGTGTATCCTTAACTTCTACGACATACAACTTAATATGTTCTGTTGGTCGGAAATGCTCACCGCGAACCTGCTCACTCTCCATTAAGATGGCATCAACTCTGCCAAGATTAATGCAGACATTTTTGCCACTGTAACGCTGGACAATACCTGTGATCACTTCACGTTCTTTTTCCAAATACTGTACATACAACACTTTGCGTTCTTCCTCACGGATTTTCTGCACTACAACCTGTTTTGCTTTCTGTGCGGCAATACGACCAAAATTCTTTGGTGTTACCTCGGTGCTGACTTTCTCACCAACCTCAACATCATCACGAAAACGCAGTTTTGCTTCAGTAATTCAATCTGAAGTGCATCGTCTTCTATCATGTCGTCTTCTACCACTTCATAGTCGGCAAACACTTTTTTACTTCGCCAGTCTCTCTGTCGATGTTGACACGTATATTTTCTGATTTACCAAACTGATTTTTGCACGCAGCCAATAAGGAGTTTTCAATCGCTTCCAAAATGATATCTTTGCTGATCTGTTTCTCCTTCTCGATCGCATTTAATGCTTCAATAAGCTCTGTGCGATCTGCCTTTGTACTCTTTGTTTTTCTTGCAGCCATTGCTCTTTCCTCCAAATCTAAAAATCAATCGTTAAGTTTACTTTGGAAACTTCGGACCGGTTCACCACATATTCCGGTGCGAAATCCGTCTGTATCGTTATCGTATCCATCGTAAACGCTAAAAGCGTTCCCGTCAGATCCTTCACAGTGACTTCCTTGCCATTTTTCCCTCCGGGTATTTTCTGCCCTTTGTAAAAATGTAAGTCAATATCTTCTCCAATGCTTCTCTTGAAGTCCTTTTCCTTCTTGAGCTGTCTTCCCAACCCTGGGGAGCTAACCTCCAAAATGTAGGCATCCTCAATGAAATCATCCGCATCCATCATATCACTCCAGGCACGGTTGACGAGTTCACAATCGTCCAGAGTAATTCCACCCTCTTTGTCTACGTAAGCACGCAGATACCAATTTCCGGCTTCCTTGACATACTCTACATCCACTAATTCAAATCCATGTTCTTCCATTAAAGGAGTAAGCATCTGCTCTGCCTTAGCTTCATATTCTTCCCTTCTTGTCAAAAACATAACCTCTTTTCTTCAAAATGAAAGAGTGGACTTTTTCGCAGTCCACTCTTCATTAACATCTATTACAAAGCATATTCTAACACTCTGCCGTCAAAAAAGCAAGAGTTTTTCGCTGTTTTTTCGCATATTTCGGGCATTTCATGCCTTTTTTTTCGTATTTTGACCAATTATTGTTCTCCCACACAGGTGATTCTAGTCTCATATCCAGCCAAAAAGCTTTTCTTCCATTTCCCCGGCACTTTCCTTATCCGCAAAAGCACCATGGCAGACAATAAAATAACTTCCCTGTGGTTCAATATAGCAGGATATGCCATCTTCCTGTAGATTCGCAGCTAATGTCTCTGCATTTTTCTTATGTCGAAACATTCCCATTTCGATACGGTACACGACCGCTTCGTTCGCCGTCACATCTGCTCCCTGCACAGTCTGCATAATACCATTTGCTATCGCCTGCGCCATTTCCGGAAATTTCAGATCAAAGATCTGATTATCCTGATCGGTATTAATAAATCCCACCTCTACTAACGCAGCCGGCATCCTAGTCCCCCGAAGGACAGCTAGATTTGGTCTTTCTTCTGTCCCAAGATTTGCAAATCCGATCCTTGCCAGCTCGTTGTTGATGTTTTGCGCAAATACCGCCGGTATTCCGCTGTCCCGATAGACCAACGTTTCTACTCCAGAATATGTGTTTGGATCCGGGCTGGAATTACGATGAATGGAAATAAAGTAATCCGCATCACTGCGATTTGCAATCCCCGCTTTTCATTTGGACTCTGATAAACATCTGTAGTACGTGTGTATAACACATCGACACCATTATTTTCTAATATCGTTCCAACTGCCAGCACAAGACTTAGTGTATCGTTTTTTCGTATCGATCTCCATAAACAGCTCCGCTGTCATATCCCCCATGACCGGCATCTAACATTATTGTAGCCATCTACTTTCCTCCATTATTTTCACGCATGACTTACGCTATTGTATGCCGCCTGTATTTCATTTAGAACTTCTCGGTTGAAACCCCGCCCCTTTTCCCGTATAATAAAAAGACGGTCACGCATTGTTTTATCAACGCCGTGAACAAATTATGGAAATGGAGACGAATCATATGTCGGAAGAATTAACAAACGAAATCAAAAAAAGAAGAACATTTGCGATTATTTCCCACCCGGATGCCGGTAAAACCACATTGACTGAAAAGTTTCTGCTTTACGGTGGTGCGATCAATACAGCCGGCTCTGTCAAAGGAAAAGCAAATTCCAAATATGCAGTGTCAGACTGGATGGAAATCGAAAAAAGAACGTGGTATTTCTGTTACCTCTTCGGTATTGCAATTTAAGTATGATGATTTTTGCATCAACATCCTGGATACACCGGGACATCAGGACTTCTCAGAGGATACGTATCGTACCTTGATGGCTGCAGATTCCGCAGTCATGGTCATTGATGCTTCCAAAGGTGTCGAAGCTCAGACGATCAAATTGTTTAAGGTTTGCGTTATGCGCCATATTCCAATCTTTACGTTTATCAATAAAATGGACCGAGAGGCGAGGGATTCCTTCGAATTGCTGGATGATATCGAGTCCGTACTCGGCATCCGCACCTGTCCGGTAAACTGGCCAATTGGATCCGGAAAACGTTTTAAGGGCATTTATGACCGCCGTGCCAAAACCGTCCGCACTTTTGAATCGGTATCTACCGGTGGTGCAAAATCGGCTGCAGAGACAGATTATGACATCAACGATCCCGCACTCAAAGAGCTGGCAACCGAAGAACTCTACGATCAACTGATCGACGAAATCGAACTGTTAGACGGTGCGAGTGATCCATTGGATCTGGAACAGGTTCAAAAAGGTGAATTATCACCGGTATTTTTTGGATCTGCACTAACTACCTTTGGAGTTGAAACCTTTTTGAAATACTTTTTGGAAATGACAACTTCTCCACTGCCTAGAATGTCTAACGAAGGCGAAATCGATCCACTGACCAATGATTTCTCAGCCTTTGTATTTAAGATTCAGGCCAACATGAATAAAGCACACCGTGACCGTATTGCTTTCCTCCGTATCTGCTCCGGTAAGTTTCAGGCAGACAAGGAAGTATATCACGTACAGAGCGGTCGTAAGCTGCGTTTATCACAGCCACAGCAGATCATGGCTCAAGATCGCCAGGTTATCAGCGAAGCCTATGCCGGTGATGTGATCGGTGTCTTTGATCGACGTCTTAGCCGCTTGACCAACGAACCATAGGTTTTATTTTTTAATTGTAGGATCTTTTAACTATTCGATCCGGCAATATGAAGTTTTCGTTTGATCTTCTGACCTTGATAAACTGCCACGATAGTTGCGTTACCAATCTTTTTGCCTGTCACGACTCCATTGTGATCAACAGATGCATAAGCATTAGCCGAAGCAAGATCTGCTGTTGCAGCATTTTTGCCTGCGACAGACCACTGAACCTTGGACGCCTCTACATTCACAGTAAGTGCGACACGTTTCTTAACCTTTACTTTTGTTATCGCACTATTCCATTTCAGTGTATCCTTTGCATCGGCTTTCACACCATTCTCATATAGCGTACTGCCCGCACCGGAAACCATCAAAACAGCCGCCATTATTACAGCTAACACCTTAATCCTTCTTTTAATAATCTCTCATCCCTTCTGTTTGAACGATCTAAACTTGTATTATCGAAATGTACCAAACTTATTGAATGGATAAATACGCAA
>VOFB01004852.1_pt1 | contig 89644 bp, 105 predicted proteins | sample 5384141 | NCBI WGS metagenome assembly VOFB01 (sample SAMN12384721, study PRJNA508395) | human gut metagenome | isolation source: healthy gut A | host: Homo sapiens | reverse complement strand
GCTGTACATCGGCGCGATGCTCTCCGGCTCGATTTCCGGCAGAGTCTATTATGACGACGACGCGGACGCGAAGCTCGGCGCAAAGCGAGCTGTATTGCAGGGATGTGAAGGTGGAGCTGCTGAACGCGGCGGGCGATACGGTGGCCGCCGCGAGCACCGCCGAGGACGGAAGCTATGCCTTTGAGGGCGTTGCGCCGGGGCGCTATCGCGTGCGGTTTACGGCGAAGGAGGCGGACAGCGGCTTCTCCGCGACGGAACGCAGCATGGCCAAGGGCGGCGTGCAGCAGAGCGACGATTCGGTTTCCACCACGCGCGTGTTGACGCTCTCCGGCGGCGACACGCTCAGCGAGGTGAACGCGGGCGTTGTGCGCAGAGGGACACTGACCGGCTCCGTTTGGATCGACCGAAACGGCGACTGCGTGCGTCAGGCAGAGGAAGAGCTGCTCTCCGGCGTCGAGGTGCACCTGATGGACGGCGCAGGGCGCTTCATCACGGAAAGCACGACAACCGACGAAAACGGACGGTTCGCGTTTGCGCGCGTCGCGCCCGACAGTTATAAACTCCGCGTGGACGCGCCGGAGGGCTACGTCTTTTCCGGCGCGGCGCAGGATAGCGTCCTCCCGCTGGAAAGCACGCGGGACGGGCGCGGGTATTCCGCCTCGTTCACGATGCTCGGCGGCGCGAAGGTCGAGGGCGTTTCCTTCGGCCTGCTGACGCAGGGCAAAATCACGGGTCGCGTATGGCTGGACGGCGATTATGACGGCCTGATGGGCGAAACGGCGGAGGGTCTGCGCGGCGCGACGGTCGCGCTGCTCGGCGGCGACGGCGAGGAGATGGCGCAGACCCAATCGACCCGAACCGGCGAATTTACGTTCGACCGGCTGATGCCCGGCACGTACAGCGTGCGCGTGACACTGCCGGAGGGCTATGTCTATACCGTGGGCGGCGCGGATTCGCTCGCCCTGCGGACGGACGAAGCGGCGGTCACAATCGGTCTGGGCGAATTGCACATGGGCGAAACACTCTCGGGCGTGAACGTCGGCGCACTGAAGCCGACCTCCGTCGGCGGCGTGGTCTGGATGGACGCGGACGACGACGGCCGCAGGCAGAACGGCGACGCGGGCGTGCAGGGCGTGACGGTGCAGATGCGCATCACGGACGGCGCGGACGCGGGCACGACCCTGAACGCAACGACGGATGCTTCGGGCAGCTACCGGTTTGACGGCGTGATGCCCGGAAGGGCGGAGCTGTCGTTCACCCTTGCGGACGGTTATGCGTTTGCGAAGAACGCGAGCGGGACGCGGCGCGTCAGCGTCGTGCCGATGGCGGACAGCGTAAACGGGCAGACGGACGGCGTGGACGTCCTCAGCGGCGAAAACAATCTGGATTTGGACGTCGGCGTGGTGGCGGTCGGCACGATGGCCGGCACGGTCTGGCAGGACAGCCGATACGACGGCGTATACGGCAAAAAGGAAGCGGGCGTATCCGGCGCGTGGGTCGAGCTGCTCGACGCGGCCAGCGGAGAAACCCTGAAGCATGCGGAGACGGACGAAAACGGCCGGTATGCGCTGGACTTTGTACGCGCAGGCGATTACACGCTCCGCGTGACGCTGCCGGATGGGATGATGTTCACCTGCGGCGGCGAGAGCGCCATCGCGGAGACGGACGCAGGCTGCGCGCAGAGCGCGGCGTTCTCCGTGGCGATGGGTGAAAGCCGCGAGGCCATGAACGTCGGCGCGATTGCGGCGGCGTCTATCGCCGGACGTGTGACCGCGCCGAACGCAGTGATTACCCTGACGCAGGGTGGCACGGTGGTCGCGGCGACGCAGACGGACGCAAACGGCGATTTCGAGCTGACGGCACTCAGGCCGGGTCAATACCGGGTGCGCATGGCGCTTCCGGAGGACAGGCTCTTTGAGCGCGGCGCGGCGCTGGAACTGACGCATGCGGATGCGCAGGAAGGGCAGACGGGCGAAATCAACCTCGCGATGGGCGAACGCCTGACGCTTGAAACGATCACGGCGGTGGAAACCGCGACGGTCGGCGGCCGCGCGTGGCAGGATCAGAACGCGGACGGCGTGATGGACGCGCAGGAACCGGCGCTCCCCGGCGTGACGGTGGCGCTGCTGGATGAAAACGGCGGCGTTGCGGCGGAGCAGACCGTCGGCGAGGACGGCCGATACAGCTTCAGACTGATTCGAAGCGGACGCTATTCGCTGCGCTTCACCCTGCCCGGCGGCGAATTGTTCGCCGACCAGAGCGGCGAGGCGGGCGGCTCGTGCGTTGCGCCCGTGGAGGGCAGCACGGCGGCGACCGCGCCGATGACGCTGGAGGGCGGGCAGAAAATCGACAGCCTCAACCTCGGCGCGATTGAAGCGGCTCAGATCGGCGACACGGTCTGGCTGGACAAGAACGGAAACGGCTTGCAGGATTACGGCGAGCCGGGTCTCGCGGGCGTCGCCCTGACGCTCCTGCGCGTGGACGGGGACGGACAGGCGGATATTGCGGCGCAGACCGTCAGCGACGAATACGGCTACTATCATTTCAGAAACCTGCGCCCCGGCAGTTACAGCCTGCGCGTGGAGCTTGAAGCGGGCGACACGCTGACCTTCCGCTTTGGCGCGCCGCTGGGCGAAATCGACAGCGACATCGACCCCGAAACGGGCGTGAGCGACATATTCCGCCTGCAATCCGGCGAAACCCGGCTGAACATCGACGTCGGCCTGACCGAACGCGCGGAAAAATAAAACGCGAAGAAAACAAACGCGAAAGAATCAACGCGAAGGATCGAAAAGAAAAGAAGGAACAAAACCATGATACAGGAACCGCTGACCATCGGCCTTGCCGAAAAGAAGGACGGAGAGGAAATCTACGCGCTCTATCATTCTCTGCTGGATGATCCGTATGGAACGTGGAACGAGGAATACCCGTCGCTGGAGTGTGTGCAGAACGATTTGGAGGAAAACATCGTGTATGCGATGCGCGACGCGACGGGGCGGATCGTCTCCGCGATTGTGGACGAGCAGGATATTCACGAGTTTGACGGCCTTGCGCCGTGGTATGCCGACGTGACGCGCTGGGCGCAGCTCGGGCGGCTCGGCGTGGCGCATGACGCGCAGGGGCACGGCATCGCCCGCAGAATGCTGGCGCACGCGATGGAGCAGGCGAAGGAACGCGGCTGCGAGGCCGTCCGCTTTCTGGTGGCGACCTGCAACATCCCGGCGCAGCGCTCGTATGCCAAGCTGAACTACGAGGTCTGCGGCGAGTGCGAGGAGTGGGAAGGACACTGGCTCTGCTACGAAAAGCGGCTGACCGATTGAGCGGCGCGCCTGTAAGCCGAACGCCATAAAGAAAGAGGAGAACAGCAACCCATGCACATGCGCACAAAGAAATGGGCGAAGCCCGAGCTGGCCGTCTGCCCGTATTTCACCGACGAACCCGAAACCAAGCGCGGCCGCTGGCGGGCGCAGTTTGAACGCGAGCAGCCGCTGTATCTGGAGCTGGGCTGCGGAAAGGGCGTTTCCACCGCCGCAATGGTGAAGGATAACCCCACGATCAACTACGTTGCGGTGGATATCACCTGCAACGTGCTGGGCGACACGCGCCGCAACATCGAAAAAGGCGTTTGACGGCGAGCCGGTGAAAAACGTGATGATCGCGCGCTATGACATCAGCTACATCGAAAGGTGTTCGCGCCGGAGGATCGCGTGGAACGCATCTACATCAATTTCTGCAACCCGTGGACGAAGCGGCCGAAATACGCCAAGCGCCGCCTGACGCACCCGCGCCAGCTGATGCAATACCGCGAGTTTCTGGTGGACGGCGGCGAAATCTGGTTCAAGACGGACGACGACGCGCTGTTTGAGGAATCCCTGCCGTATTTTGACGCATGCGGGTTTGAGCTGCGCTATCAGACGGGCGATTTGCACGCGGCGGGCGTGACCCCTAACTACGTCAGCGAGCACGAAATGAAGTTCACCGCGCTGGGCGTGCCGATTAAATTCGCGCGCTTCGCCAAGAAACCGGGCAAGGTGGAGCTCGATCCCGTGCGCTGGGTGATGCCGGGGCGTTCGCCAAGCTGCGCGAGGACGACGAGACGGAAGAACTGTGAACCAAAGATAAACGGAGGGATGCGCCGTGTTTGGCGTGATTGTCAACCCTGTATCCGGCGGCAGAGAGGCCGCGGGGCTGGCCGTTCAGATTACGGAGCGGATCGCCGCGCTGGGGGAGGAAAGCCGTATATTTGAAACCGGCGGCGACGGCGACGCGGCCGCCCAAACCCGCGTGGCGCTGGCGGCGGGCTGCCAAAGCGTCGTCTGCATCGGCGGGGACGGCACGATTTGCGAGGTGGCGGGGGAGCTTTGCCACACGGGCGCGACGTTTTACGTTGTGCCGGGCGGAACGGGCAACGATTTTGCGCGCGCGTTTCATCTGCCGAAAAACCCGATGGCGGCGTTTGAGGCGCAGTTGGCGGGCGAGCCGGTCGAAATCGACTGCGGACGGATGAACGGCCAGAGCTTTCTCAACGTCTCCGGATCGGGGTTCGACGTGGCCGTGCTGCAAAAGACCGAGGAGCTGAAAGCCGTCTATCCGGGCGAGAAGGCATACCGAAAGGCCGTGCTCTCCGTGCTGGGGCGGTATAAGGCGTTCGAGGCGGACGTTTCAATCGACGGCGGCGCGGAAACGCACGAGGCCTGCACCATTGTGGAAATCGCCAACGGGCAGAGCATCGGCGGCGGCATGCGCGTTGCGCCGGACGCGAAGCTGGACGACGGCTATTTCGACGTGGTGGTGGTCAAGAAGGTGCCGCGGATGCTGATTCCGTTGCTGCTGCCGGCCTTTATGCTCGGCTGGCACACGAAAATCGGGCTGGCGCGCGTGGTTCGGGCGAAAACGTCACGATGCGCGCGAAGGGGATGATCGTCAATCTGGACGGCAAGCTGCTGCGGGTGGACGAGGCGAAATACAAAATTCTGCCCGGCGCCATCGGATGAAAAAGCCCAGAGCGTAAAATTTTTCCAAAACGGGATTAAAAAGGCGTGTTCCTTCGTTTAGTAGACAGAAGGAAACACAAAAGGAGCGTGAGCATGATGAAAAAACTCTTGTGCGCATGGATCGCCCTTGCGCTGCTGCTGAGCGCGGCGTGCGGCCTTGGCGAAAGCCTGTTCGTGGACAATCGGGAGACGGATAAGATCTATCCCGAGCGGCTGAACCTGCGCGCGCAGCCCGCGAAGAACGGCGCGATTCTGGGCTTTACTACACGGGCACGGAGGTCAACGTGCTCGCGGTGGAGAACGAGGAATACGACAAGGTTGAGGTCGGCGGCATGACCGGCTACATGGCTTCGAGCTACCTGATCCCGCAGGAGGAAGCGACGGCGCGCTACGGGGAAAATTCCGGCTTCGGCGACGGCCGCGCGGCCGAGATCGACCTGACGGGCATGTGGATGACGAGCGTGACCCTCCGCGAAACGACGGACGACACGAGCACGGCGCTGGCGACGCTTGATTCAAACAGCAAGGTCGGCCTGCTCGGTATTCTGGATGCGTGGGCATACATCTGGGCGGAGACGGACGACGGGCGAAAGCTCGGCTATGTGCCGCTGGATGTGCTGACGGACGTGGGCAACCTGAAGGTCAGCATCATTTCCAGCGGAAAGACCGATAAAAAGACGATTCTGTACGACGCGCCGACGGCCAAGGCGAAGGAAATCATGCGCCTGAGCAACGGAACGGCCTGCTTCACGCTCTTCGGGCGCAAGGAGGGCGAATGGCGGCGCGTCCGCGTGGGCGGCGTTTCCGGCTGGATCAAGTACACGCAGACGGGCAACCTGTATGCGCTGGGCGACCAAATGCGCAGCGTGGTGCCGTATTATCCGCTGATGCAGACCAAGAGCGACACGCTGCTCTATCAGCAGAAGGGATGACGCGGCCAGCCGCTATATGACGCTGGGACAGGGCATGTACGTTGAGCTGCTGGCGGAAAGCGACAGCTATGCGTATGTGCGCACGAGCGAGGGCGGTGCGGGCGCGTATGACTGCGGCGACTTCGGCTTCCTGCCGATTGCCAACCTCTCTCTGGCGCAGACGAGCCAGAGCATCGGCGTGGCGCAGGCGGACGACGGCGATCTGCCGGTCGTCGTGCTGGGCGATCCGGACGACGAAAAGAGCGTCATCGGCGCGCTGTGCAGCGGCGCGCAGGCGCGGATTACATCCTACACGCAGACGGATTACGTTCAGATTTTCGCTCGGATCGCTGGTCGGCTATGTGAAAAGAGCCAGATTCGGGTGCTGACCGCGCCGAACGAGCCGCTTTCGGATCGGATTCCGCAGCGCGCGACGACCAAGACGGACGTGGATATCCGCTTTGCCGGAGGTCAAGGCCGCCGTGGCGGAAACGGTTTCCAGCGGTGCGCGCGTATATGTTCGGCAAGTTCGGCGACTGGGCGTATGTGCTGGCGGGTGATTCGCCTTCGCTGGATGTGACGGCGACGACGGGCGATCGCGCGGGCTTTGTGCCGTTGGCGGCGCTGAACGCCCCGGCGAGCACCACGCACCTGACGGCCTCCGTCCTCAAGGATAAGGTGAACGTGCGCAGCGAGGCGGACAACCAGAGCGGCGCGATCATCGGCAAGGCACGCACGGGCGACCGGCTGCTGGTGACGGATTACGGCAACAAGTGGACGGGCGTGGTTTTGCCGAACGGCAAGCGCGGCTACATGATGACGGAATACCTGCAATTTGACTAAAACCGAACAGACGGGCGCGATGAGCAAAATCGCGCCCGTTGGCGTTTTTGCGCCCCTGACGGCTTAGATAAAAGAACGGATTGAATATGAAAAAATGCAAAAACCAGTACCTTTGGTCGAATTTGAAGCCTGTTTTTCGTCAGTTTATGGAAGTTTGCATTTTGCAGTCTGCGGCGGCAGAAAAGAATACGGAGGCTTGCACAAAAAGCCGGGCGTCTAATTCATCGGAATACCGATATGCAGGCCGGAGGAGAAAACGCGCAGGCTTGCAAGGCGGCGGGGACTGGTATAATACCTTCTCGCGGCGAGAAGGACGCAGAGGAGGATTTTTGCTCATGAAACAGTTCAGCTATGTTTTGACCAATCAGGACGCGCTGCATACTCGGCCCATGAGCAGCCTGATGCGGGAAGCTGCCCGCTTCAGCAGCAAGGTGCGCCTGGTAAACGGCACGAAAACCGCGGCGCTCGCGCAGATGCGCGATGTGATGGGGCTTGATATGCAGTGCGGCAACAGAATCACCGTCACCGTTGAGGGAACGGACGAGGAAGCGGCCGTCGCGGCGATTCAGAATTATTTTGTGGATCACCTGTAAGGGCGAGTTGAGACGATTTTTTTACACACGGCATAAACAGAAAAGACGCTGTCGATGATGAAAACCATCTAAAACAGCGTCTTTTTTTTTTTAATGAATGAGCAAACCGAAATTCTACACATTTCGATAACGGCGCGATGCGCGCCTACCTAACTCCCTCAGTCACGGCTGTGCCGTGCCAGCTCCCTCGAAGAGGGAGCTCCTTGGTCAGGTTATTTCCCGTCTAAGCGATAAGTCGCGCTGCACTCTGTAGGCGCGCATTGCGCGCCCGCATTTTTATGCAGAATTTGCTTTTTGCTCAATTATTGTTTTTTCAGATGCGCAGAGCGCGTTTACCGCTTTGACTTGGGCAGACCGAAGGTCATAAATTCACATTCGAGGCGGCCGTTGTAGAAGCGGCGCTTTTTATCGGCGCGGCGGCCGAAACAGCGCTCAAAGCCGGGGTGCGACGTGATCGCGGAGAGCGACCAGCCGGGGTTAGCGCGGAGCATCAGCCCCATGTCGCGGTAGAGCGTTTCACAGGCTCTGCGGTCGCTCAGCCGCTCGCCGTAGGGCGGATTGCAGAGGAACGCGCCCTGCGGCTCTGCGCGCCTGCAATCGCGCATATCGGCGACCTCAAAGCGGACGCGCCCGGCCAGACCGGCCTGCTTCAGATGGCGGTTGGCCAGCTCGACGGCCTCCGGGTCGATATCCGCACCGGAAATGCCCTCCACGCGCCGGATCAAATTCCGCGCGCGCCTGTTCGCGGATGTCGCGGAACGCTTCCACCGGCATGCTGCGCCACGATTCGAGGGCAAATTCGCGGGTCAGCCCCGGCGCGCGGTGCGCCATGCGCATGGCGGCCTCGATCATCAGCGTGCCCGTGCCGCACATCGGATCGTGCAGGGGCATGCCGGGTCGCCATGGGCTGAGCGAGACGAGCGCGGCGGCGAGGGTTTCGCGCAGCGGCGCTTCGCCGTTCCAAGTGCGATAGCCGCGGCGGTTGAGCGCCGTGCCGCTCGCGTCGAGGGTGAGCTGGGCGACGTCGCCGTGCAGCGCCACGTCAATGGAGACGGTTTCCGCATCCTCCACGAACCAATCCGTGCGATAGCGGCCGCGCAGGCGCTCGACAATCGCCTTTTTCGTGATGGCCTGACAATCCCGCACACTCATCAGTTGGCTGCGGGCGCATTTGCCGTTCACCGGGAAGCGGGTGTGTTCGCCGATAAAATCCTCCCACGGGAGCGCGCGGACGCCCTCAAAGAGCGCCTCGAAGCTGCGCGCCTCAAAGCGCCCCATGACCAGCAGAATACGATCCGCGCAGCGGGCGTGCAGGTTGGCGCGGAAAGCATCCTCAAACGAGCCGAAAAAACGCGCACCGCCGTTTTCGGCCTTCGCCTCAATGCCAAGGCGCGCAAGCTCGCGGGCGACAAGCCCCTCCAGGCCGAACGCGGCGGTGGCAATCCATTCAAAACGATCCATATTTTCCTCCGAAAGCAATCGACATGTGTCTTTTAACCGATATAGTATAACAGGGGACGGGAGAGCACGTCAATGAAAACATCAGACGTTCAGAGAAAAACAGACGAAAACCGGCATGAAATCCCACCGGAAACATGAAAAAAGTGCACAAAGTCAGTTTGAAGGGCTGTTCAAAACGCAAAAATGTTGATATACTAACAAAGGAAGATATCCGAAAGGCCGCGAACGAAACGCGGCAGCATGATAGAAGGAGTGATTCTCAATGGGTCTTGTTACCTCTACCGAGATGTTTAAGAAGGCGTATGAAGGCCACTATGCCATCGGCGCGTTCAACGTCAACAACATGGAAATCATTCAGGGCATCACCGAAGCGGCCACGATGGAGAAGGCGCCGGTCATTCTCCAGGTCTCCAAGGGCGCGCGCGCGTATGCCAAGCATGTGTATCTCGTGAAGCTGGTCGAGGCGGCGCTGCTGGACGCGCAGGAGAGCGGCGTGGATCTGCCGATCGTGCTGCATCTGGACCACGGCCCGGATTTTGAGACCTGCAAGGCCTGTATCGACGGCGGCTTCACCTCCGTTATGATCGACGGTTCTCATCTGGCGCTGGAAGAGAACATCAAGCTGACCCGTCAGGTGGTTGAGTACGCGCGATCACGGCGTTGTGGTCGAGGGCGAGCTGGGCCGTCTGGCCGGTGTTGAGGACGACGTGAAGGTTGGCGACGACGACGCGCTCTACACGGATCCCGACGAGGTGGAGGAATTCGTGAAGGCGACCGGCGTGGATTCGCTGGCCATTGCCATCGGCACGAGCCACGGCGCGTTCAAGTTCAAGAAGGCAAGCCGCACCTGCGCTTTGACATTCTGGAGAAAGGTCTCCGAGAAGCTGCCGGGCTTCCCGATCGTGCTCCACGGCGCGTCCTCCGTCATGCCGGAGTATGTGCAGATGATTAACCAGTACGGCGGCAACATTCCGGGCGCGCAGGGCGTGCCGGAGGAGATGCTGCGTCAGGCCGCGTCCATGGCCGTCTGCAAGATCAACGTGGATTCCGATCTGCGTCTGGCAATGACCGGCGTGATCCGCAAGCAGTTCGCGGAGCATCCCGATCAGTTCGACCCGCGCCAGTATCTCAAGCCCGCGCGCATCGCACTTCGCGACATGGTTCGCCATAAGATCGTGAACGTCATGGGCTGCAACGGCAAGGCGTAAAAGCATAAGGCGTTTCAAGGGGCTGTCCGCTTCGGCGGGCGGCCTTTTCTAAACGCGAAAAAAGGTTTTCACGAATAAAATTATGTCTTCATACCGTTTATCGGGGGACGTTATGAAAAGCACACAAAATCTTTGCGAAAACTGAACGGGCGGGTCAGTGTGTTTTGCTTGACATGAAACATCCTTTTCCAATATACTTATATAAACAGATTGAGGGTATCGGCTCTGCGGCCGGTCAAAATTTGGAATCGGAAAGGAAAGCGATGTAATGAACCCCAAGCTCAAGGAGAAGCTGCTGGAATCCCTGATGGCGGTGCTGCCCATCACGCTCATCGTGCTGGCGCTGAGCGTGGCGCTGGTGCCGATGGACGTGGGCACGGCGGTGATGTTTACGGTCGGCGCGGTGCTGCTGGTGTTCGGCATGGGGCTGTTTCAGCTCGGCGCGGAAATGGCGATGACGCCGCTGGGCGAAAGGCATCGGCGTGCAGATGGAGCGGGTGAAGAAAATCCCGCTGATTGTCGCCATCGCGTTTGTGATGGGCGTCATCATCACCATCGCCGAGCCGGATTTGCAGGTGCTTGCCCAGCAGGTGCCCTCTATCCCGAACAAGGGGCTGATTTATTCCGTCGCGGTGGGCGTGGGCGCGTTTCTGGCGCTGGCGGTCGTGCGCATTTTGAAGCGCATCAGCCTGTCGAAGCTGCTGGTGGTGCTCTACGGCCTGCTGGCGGCGGTGTCCATCTTCGTGCCCGAGAGCTTTCTGGCCGTGGCGTATGATTCCGGCGGCGTGACGACCGGGCCGATCACCGTGCCGTTCATCATGGCGATGGGCGTAGGCATGGCGGCGGTGCGCGGCGACAAGAATGCGGCGAGCGACAGCTTCGGTCTGGTCGCGCTCTCGAGCATCGGGCCGATTCTGGCGGTGCTGCTGCTGGGCTGCTTTTTTAACCCACAGAACGCGGCCTATACGCCGACGGTCGTGCCGGAGGTGGCGACGACGAAGGACGTTGCGCTGACGTTTGCGGGCGGCCTGCCGCATTACATGGCGGAGGTGGCGATGTCCATCCTGCCGATTGTCGCGGTGTTTTTCATCTTCCAGATGATGACGCACCGCTACCAGAAGCGGCAGAGGCGGCGCGTGATGGTCGGCTTTGCGTATACATACGCCGGGCTGGTGCTGTTCCTTTGCGGCGTGAACGTGGGCTTCGGCCCGGTCGGCACGGTGCTGGGGCGCTCGCTGGCGCAGCCGGGGTATAAGTGGCTGCTTGTGCCCATCGGCATGCTGATCGGCTTCTTTATCGTCAAGGCGGAGCCGGCGATTCAGGTGCTCAATCGGCAGATTCAGAGCGTGACCAGCGGCGCGATTTCCGCGCGGGCGATGAACCGATGCCTGTCCATCGGCGTATCGGTCAGCGTCGGGCTGGCGATGCTGCGCGTGGTGACGGGGATTCCGGTCGCGTATATTCTGCTGCCCGGTTACGTGCTGGCGCTGGGGCTTTCCTTCGTCGTGCCGCCGATCTTCGTGGGCATCGCGTTCGACTCCGGCGGCGTGGCCAGCGGCCCGATGACCACGACGTTCCTGCTGCCGCTGAGCATCGGCGCGTGTGAGACGCTGGGCGGCAACGTGATGACGGATGCATTCGGCGTGGTGGCGCTGGTGGCGCTGACCCCGCTGATCGCCGTTCAACTGATGGGCGTCGCTTACCGAATCAAGATGAGCCGCGTCGAGAAGCGGGTTGTGCCTGCGTTTGACGGGCGCGATGAAATCGTCGAGCTGGAGGAGGAATGGGCATGAGCACAGAAAAAATGCAGGCGTCGTTTCGGCTGCTGATGCTGATTACCACGCCGAAGCTCGCGGAAAAGCGCTTTTGCTGTTTGAAAAGGGCAGGCTGCCGATGCAGATTCAGGCCTATGCGCACGGCACGGCCTCGCGCGAGATGATGGATATGCTGGGGCTGGACAGCGGGGAGAAAGAGCCTGCTGCTGACGGTGATGCCCAAGGCAGATGCGGACGATTTGCTGGTTCACCTGCGCAGGGAGCTTCGGCTGGGGCTCTCCGGCAGCGGCATTGCGTTCACCGTGCCGATGTCCGGCGCGAACAAGCGCGTGCTGCAGATGGTTCAGCAGCTTTGCGAGGAAAAGCCGAGGGCGGAGATAAGGAGGAAGGTCATGCAGGAAAACGAATATCAGATCATCGTCGCGCTGGTCAATCAGGGATACAGCGAGGAGGTCATGGCCGCGGCGCGTCCGGCGGGCGCGGCGGGCGGTACGGTGCTGCACAGCCGCCGCGTCGGCGCGGAGGAAGCGCTGAGCCAGTGGGGCTTCAGCTTGCAGGAGGAAAAGGAAGCCGTGATGATCCTGACCCGCGCGGAGAGCAAGCTGGCGATCATGCAGGCGATTTGCGATAGCTGCGGGCTGCAAAGCGAGGCGCAGGGCATTGTGCTCTCTCTGCCGGTTGACCGCGTGGTTGGCCTGGAATAAACTGAATTGAACCCGAAGATGGGTGGATGGAGCTGTCAAGCTAACAATACCGATATTTCAAGAAAACTAAGTTTTTTGGCCCGAAGGTTTCCAAAGGGCGACCGGAAAGCCCTTTGGTGGGGCGATGGGGCAAAGCCCCATATCCAAAAATGCTTAGATAATTGCTTCTTGAATGTTCGGTTTAAGCTTGACAGCTCCTTTTTGACGCATGGAAAATGATGCTTTGCAGACTACGGCGGAGGTGGAGACAGACTGAAAACAGAAAAAACAGCTTTCTCCCTCTTGAAACAATTCGGAAAATTTGATATGATATTTTTGTGATATTGTATGCTGATTGACGCGGCGCAAAACAGTGCCTTCGAAAGGAAGAAAAAATGAGCAAGTTTGTCGTTCTGACGGACTCCACCTGCGATTTGCCGGATGAGCTGGCTAAGCAGCATGATATTGATATCCTGTGTTTCAAAATCGCGCTGGATGGCGAGGGCTACACCGAGCGCGTCGATTTCACGCCGGAGCAGTTCTGCCAAATGCTGAGGAACGCGACCGGCCTGCCGACGACGGCGCAGATCACCCAGTTCGAATTTATGGAGCGGTTCGAGGAATACGACCGTCAGGGCGTGGAGCAGGCGCTCTATATCTCCATCAACGCGGGCGGCAGCGGCACCAACGCGGCGGCGTATGCGGCGGCGGCGCAATTCCACGAGGAGCACCCGGAAAGCCGCATGGAGATCTTCATCGTGGATAGCCATGCCTATTCGATGGCCGAGGGCGCGGGCGTGATCGAGGCCAAGCGCAGGCTCGACGATGGCGAGACGATGGAGACGGTCGTCGAATATCTGAACGACAAATACGCGCGAATGGAGATTCTGCTGACGGCGTATACGCTCAAGGTGATCCGCAAATCCGGCCGCATCAGCGCGGCGGCGGCGATTGCGGGCGATTTGCTGGGCATCCATCCGATTTTCACGCTCAACGACGGCGTGAGCCATATCGTCAAGAAGGTTCGCGGCGAGAAGGCGGTTGTCAGCGGCATGGCGGCGACGATGGCCGAGCGCATGGCGCAGGGCACGCCGTATTATATCGGCATATCCGACCGCAAATACGAAGACGAATACGTGGAGGTCTGCACGAAGAAGGTCGGCTACGCGCCCGCGGGCATTTTCCGTCTCGGCTGCGCGGTGCTCTCCAACACCGGCGCGGAAGCGGTCGGCCTCGTCTTTGAAGGCGAAAAGCGGAGAGCGTAAAATATCAAGGTCTTGCTCATGTAAGCGATTTGAAGCCGTTTTTATGCATAAAAAACGATCCTCCGATGTGTGTCGGCGGATCGTTTTTTCTAAATATTAGAGGAAATTGCGTAAAATCGCCCGCGTGAGCGAGAGTTTGACGCTTTGCAGACTTCGGCGGAGGTGAAGGCGGGCTCAGCACGCTTAAATCAAAGCGTATGCGTCAAAATGACGTCGCCTGTCAGCGTCTTGATGGTAAACACACCGTTTTCATAGATCATGTAGCTCCTGGGATGATCTTCCTTCGGCAGGGCGGCAGAGCCGGGGTTGATGTAGGTCATGCCGTCCTTCTCCTGCACGGTGAGCACATGCGTGTGGCCGTGAATCAGCAGGTCGCCCGGCTTGTGCGGCGGCAGGTTATCGAGGTTGAACAGATGGCCGTGGGTGATGAACGCGGTGCGGCCGTCCAGATCAAACAGCGCGTAATCCGCCATGATCGGGAATTGCAGCACCATTTGATCAACCTCCGCGTCGCAGTTGCCGCGCACGCAGAGCAACTCGTTCTTTACGCCGTTGAGCAGCGCGATCACGCCCTTCGGGTCGTATGCGTCCGGCAGATTGTTGCGCGGACCGTGATAGAGCAGGTCGCCCAGCAGAACCAGACGCTCCGCGCCCTCGGCTTTGTAGGCGGCAAGCACCGCCTCGCAGGCGCTGCGGGAACCGTGGATATCGGAAGCAAACATCAGTTTCATCGTTGTGTGTCTCCTTTTTATCGTATACAGTAAATGAGTAAATCCGAAATTATGCACAGATTCCGATAACGGGCGCATTGCGCGCCTGCCTGACTCCCTCAGTCACGGCTACGCCGTGCCAGCTCCCTCGAAGAGGGAGCTCATTATCAGGTTATTTTTCATCTAAGCAATAACGCCGTACCTGTAAGGGCGATCGGGCGGCCTTAGGCCGCTTTACAGGTCGATTTCCAGCACGACGGGGCAATGGTCGCTGCCCAGAACCGCGTCGTCAATGCGCGCGTCCGTGATCTTGTCCTTGATGCGGTCGGAAACGAGGAAATAGTCGATGCGCCACCCCGCGTTGTTCGCGCGGGCGTTGAACATGTAGCTCCACCAACTGTATCGCCCCGTCGCGTCGGGGTAGAGATAGCGGAACGTATCCACAAACCCGCTGTCCAGCAGCTTGGTCATCGCGCCGCGCTCCTGCGGGGTGAAGCCCGCGTTGTTGACGTTCGTCTTGGGGTTTTTGAGGTCGATTTCCTGATGTGCGACGTTCATATCGCCGCAGACGATCACGGGCTTCTGCGCGTCCAGCTTTTTGAGGTACAGGCGGAAATCTTCCTCCCAGCACATGCGATACATCAACCGGGTCAGGCCGCGCTGGCTGTTGGGCGTGTAGACCGTGACGAGGAAAAAACGGTCATATTCGAGCGTAATCAGCCGCCCCTCGTGGTCGTGCAGCTCGCTGTCCATGCCCAGCTTGACCGAAAGCGGCTGCCGCTTGGCGAGGATCGCCGTGCCGGAATAGCCCTTTTTCTCGGCGGAATTGAAGAACTCCACGTAATCCGGCGCGGGAATCTGCGCCTGACCGGGCTGCATCTTGGTTTCCTGCAGGCAGAAAAATCCGCGTCCTGCTGCGCGAAATAATCGGAAAAGCCCTTGCCCAAACAGGCACGAAGGCCGTTGACGTTCCACGAAATCAGCTTCATAACTGTCCTCCTGTGACGATGGCCGCGCATAGCTTTCAGCGGCTGATGTTATTATACAGGATGAAAAGGCGAAAAAACGCCGATCTCGGCGGAAAATGGGGAGGGGAAGCGGATGGCGCTGGTGTTTGCGCTCTACCTGCTCTTTGTGCGTTCGGGTGACGGCGGATATCCGCGCGGGGTTGGCCGACGGCCGGATTCAGTTTGCCGCAAGCGTCGGCGTGCTGATGCTCGAAGCCCGCATCGACGGAAGCGTTGAAGGGGCAAAGGTTCGGCTGAATATCCCGATTCGCGGCTTTCCGGAAAAGCCGGACGGGAAAAAAATCCGGCAGAGCTGGCCGGCAGCGCGCGCCGTGCTGAAAGCGGCGGATTGGGAGGTGATTGCGCTGCATATGCGGGCGGGGCTGGAGGACGCGGGTGCAACGGCGATGTTCGCGGGCGGTATCTGCGCGGCGGCGGACGGGCTGCTCGCGGGGCTGGGGCGGACGGAATGCAGCGATATCCGCGTCACGGCGGATTTTGCCGCGCGCGGCGTCTGGGCGGCGGCGCGGTGCATAGTTTCCATGCGGGTTGGCGATATTATGCTTGCGGCGGCGAAGGCGGCCGGGAGAAAGAAGCGAAAAGAGGGGTTGCAATGGAAAAGCATCCCATCGAGAGCCTGATGGGCGTTTCCATGGAACAGATTAAGGACATGGTGGACGTGAACACGGTGATTGGCGATGCGGTGCAGACGCAGGACGGCTCGACAATCATCCCGATTTCGCGGGTGTCGTTCGGCTTTGTCGCGGGCGGCGGGGAATACGCTGTCAGCGGCGCGCAGGCCGGCGCTTACGGCCTTCCGTTTGCGGGCGGCGCGGGCGCAGGTGTAAGCATCCATCCGATGGGCTTTCTGGTGTGCGGCAGGAACGGCGTGCGGCTGTTGAGCGCGGGCAGCGCCTCGCCGATGGAGCGCGTGGCGGAACTGATCCCGCAGGCGCTTGAAAACTGGAAGCGGCTGGGCGACGAGCAGGAAAACGCGAAACCGTCTCCGGTGCGGGCGGCTTATCAGGAATGAGGCGGGCGGAGAAGCCCGCCTTTCTGCGTCCGCGCTTCACGCGGGGGTGGTGCAGGCGCATAGGATGCGTTAGGGCGGGAAGGCTGTGCCAAAAGCGCCAATACGCTGAAAAACGCGAAAAATGAGAGTCATCTTGTGTAAAATCGCATTTTTCGCGCCGATGGGCGAATAACTCTTGACTTTACGCGGCACATTCTTTAGAATGGTATCTGCTTCATATTTCAAATGGGGATTGCAAAATTTTCGGGTTCTTCGGCTCGAAAATGAAAAAGAAGAAAATCGGAGGGCTTCGAATGGGTATGAAAGTTGCAAAATTTGGCGGAAGTTCGCTGGCCGATGCGGCGCAGTTCAAAAAGGTCAGGGAGATTCTGTTTTCCGACGCGGATCGGCGCATTGTGGTGCCCAGCGCGCCGGGCAAACGCGGCGCCACCGATATTAAGGTGACCGATCTGTTTTATCAGTGCAACCGCCTCGCGGCGTCCGGCAGCGACTTCGCGGAGGCTTTTGATACGATTCGCGCGCGGTATCGCGAAATTGCGCAGGAGCTGGAGCTGACGGTCGATCTGGACGGGTATCTGGACGAGGTGAGCCGCAACATCCAGCTCGGCGCGGGCGCGGATTATGCCGCCAGCCGGGGCGAATACCTCAACGGCATTTTGCTGGCGGATTACCTCGGATGGGATTTCATCGACCCGCAGCAGGGCATTTTCTTCGACGAGGAAGGGCGGCTGGACAGCGGCAGGACGCAGGAGGCGCTCGGCCGCCTGCTGGAAGGACATACGCATGCCGTTGTGCCGGGTTTTTACGGCTGCGACACGCACGGCAACGTCAAAACCTTTTCCCGCGGCGGCAGCGACATCACGGGCGCGATTGTCGCGCGCGCGGTCAACGCGGACATGTATGAAAACTGGACGGATGTTTCCGGCTGCCTGATGGCCGATCCGCGTATCGTCCGCAACCCGGAGCCGATCCGCTATGTGACCTATCGGGAGCTGCGCGAGCTATCCTATATGGGCGCAAGCGTGCTGCACGAGGACGCCATTTTCCCGGTGCGCATCGCGGGCATCCCGACGAACATCCGCAACACGAACCACCCGGATGAGCCGGGTACGGTGATCTGCTACGAGGCGGAGGATTACGAGCAGAATACCCCATCACCGGCACCGCGGGGCACAAGGATTTTGCGATCATCAACGTGGAAAAGGCGATGATGAACTCGGAAATCGGCTTCGGCCGCCGCCTGCTGCAAGCGCTGGAGGAGCAGGGGATTTCCTTTGAGCACATGCCCAGCGGCATCGACACGATGTGCGTGGTGGTGCACGAGAGCGCGCTGGAGGGCAAAAAGGAGAAGCTGGTGCAGCGGATTCACGAGCTCTGTACGCCCGACACGGTGGAGATTCACTCCGGTCTGGCGCTCATCGCGACGGTGGGACGCGGCATGGTTCGCTCCAAGGGCATTTCCGCGCGGCTGTTCAACGCGCTGATGAAGGCTGGCGTGAACGTGCGCCTGATCGACCAGGGCTCCAGCGAGATGAACATCATCGTCGGCGTGGATAATCTGGATTTCGAGGTCGCGACGCGCGCGATTTACCGCGCGTTTGTCACCCACGAAAACCGCTGGTGAGAACGGCCATAACCGAAAAAGATTGACGGGCTCAGTTTGTTGACATAAGCAAACTTGGCTTGAATAGCAAAATCAAGAAATTCAGCTATTCTTTCATTTGCGGAAAGGGCTATTCTCCCCCTTCGGGGGGAGAATAGCTTTAATCTATTTTGGGGCTGTCGAAAACGACGGCCTGTTTTTTTTGATGGACAGACGCATCGAAAACGACGTAAAAATCGACTGCGGGCTCGATCCGCTTCTTGCGTGTTTTTTCATTTTTGTTGAAATGAATAGGGGCGTGTGTTATAATTCAGGTTGGTTTGTGCGCCGAAAAGGGCGAAAAAAGAGCGTCGGAAGAGGAAAATGGAAGGATATGAACGGAAACAGATGGAAGAAAGCGGCAGGAATTCTGTGCCTTTGCGCGCTGCTGGCGGGGCTGACGGGCTGCGCGAAGAAGGAGCCGCTCTCGCTGACGGTGTGGACATGTTACAACGGCGAGCAGCTTGGCGCGTTCAACGAGGCCGTGGAGGCGTTTAACGCGACGGTGGGCGGGATAAGAACATCGTGGTTTCCGCTTCAAGCCTCGGCTCGGTCAACGATTTGGAGCAGAACGTGATGGACGCGGTGCGGGGCAAGGTCGGCGCGCAGGAAGTGCCGGATATCTTTTCCGCCTACGCGGATACGGCCTACGCGGTGGACAGTCTGGGGCGTGTCGCCGACCTCGGCCCGTATCTGACGGAAAAAGGACAGAAAGGAATACATCGAAAGCTACCTGAGCGAAGGCGATTTCAGGGGCGACGGCAGCGTTAAGATATTCCCGGTGGCGAAGGCGACGGAGCTGCTCGTGGTCAACGACACGGATTGGCGGGCGTTCGCGGAGGCGACGGGCACGAGCGCCGACGAGTTTGCGACCATCGAAGGTGTGACCGCGATGGCGCAGCGCTACTACGAGTGGACGGACAGCCTGACGGACGCGCCGAACGACGGCAAAGCGCTCTTTGGCCGGGACGCGATGGCCAATTACATGATTATCGGCGCGAAGCAGCTCGGCTGCGACATTTTTGAAACGAAGGACGGGCAAACGACCGTCAACCTGCCGCGCGAGGTGGCGAAGCAGCTTTTGGGATCACTACTATGTGCCCTATGTGAAGGGATACTTTTCCGCCTCCGGCCGTTTCCGCAGCGACGACATGAAGACGGGCAACGTGCTCGCGTTTGTCGGCTCCTCGGCGGGATGCACTTTCTTCCCGGATCACGTGACCCGCAGCGACGAGGAGAGCTATCCCATCGAGATCAAGACCTATCCCGCGCCGAAGTTTGAGGGCGGCGGGGATTACGCCGTGCAGCAGGGCGCGGGCATGGTGGTCATCCGCAAGAGCGACGAGCAGGTGGAAGCGGCGGCGCGCTTCCTCAAGTGGTTTACGCAGAGCGACTGGGCGATTGAGTTTTCCGTCACCTCCGGCTATCTGCCGGTGACGGCGGAAGACAACGACATGGTCAAGATTGAAAAGGACAGCCCGAGCATGAAGAAAAATGTTCGGGACAGCCTGGGCACAGCGGTGCAGGTCGTGCGGCAGAATACGCTGTACACGTCGAAGGCATTCAAGAACGGCACGAGCGCCCGGAAAAAGCTGGAATACGCCATGAGCGACGCGGCAAAAGCGGATCGACAGAGCGTGGTGAAGGCTATAGAGAACGGCGCGACGCAGGAAGCAGCGGTCGCAGCGCTTGTGAGCGAGGAGCGCTTTGATGCGTGGTATGCGCAGCTCATGGACGAATTGAACGAGCTTGCCGCGCAATAACGCGGTGTGAGCGGCGAACGGAGGTGCATCGGGGTTGAAGCAGAGCCAGACGAAGACGGGGAAAACCGTCTTCCATACCGTGATGCAGCCCTTGGTGGTTTTGATCCTGCTGCAAACGGCGATTCTGCTGACGTTTCTGTATCTGAGCGGCATCTTCGATCAGGTGAACAGCAACGAACGCGCCATCCTCAGCAAGCAGGTGGCCAACCGCGCCAACTATCTGGAATCGCAGATGACCCAGCAATGGGCGGATATCGGCGCGCTGGCGGCGAGCATCAACGAAAAGACGCAGGCCGCCGTGGATGCAGGCGAGCTTTCGCTGGATCGGCTGGAGAGCAGCTCTAAGGAAGCGGCCAAGCTGATCGGCCAAATCTGCACCGATATGATCGAGACGATGTACCGGAACAAGGTTTCCGGCATTTACGTCATTTTCAGCACCTCTAATTTGGATGGCAACACGGAATCCAAAACGGGTTTCCACGTGCGCGACCTCGACCCGACGGTAAGCGCGACGACGCAGTACAGCGACCTTTGCTGGAATGTGCGCCGATCTCGATCGTCAAGGCGATGAACATCGCGACCGACACGGGCTGGGATACGCGCTATGATTTCGGCACCGCCTACGGCGATTACTTTCGAAAGCCGTTCATAGCGGCCTATCGAGCGGAAAAGCGGCTGTCGGCGCACGATTACGGCTGCTGGAGCACCGGCGCGCAGTCCAACCTGCCCTCCGGGCTGACCTATTCCATGCCGCTGATGCTGGAGGACGGCACGCTGTACGGCGTGCTCGGCATTGAGATGCTGGACGACTATCTGTGCAGCCATCTCCCTTACGGCGAACTCGGCTTTGACGCGGACGGCAGCTACATGGTGGCGCAGTTTGACAAGACGATGGGGCGCGCCTCGGTGAAGGTGGCCAGCGGCAAGACGCGGGTGCGCAGGGGAGAAACCCTCGCCATGGCAAAGGGCAGGACAGGAGCTACGTCTTCCAACTGGATGGAAAGAAATACGTCACCCAGCAGCAAAGCTGTCGCTCTACGACATGTACGCGCCGTTTTCCGGCGAAAACTGGGTGCTGATCGGCGCGGCCTCGTCGCAGAGCCTGTATGCGTTTTCCAGCCGGGTGACGCGGTTGATTCTGCTGGCGATTGCGCTGATGCTCCTGTTTGACGCGGTGGGCAGCGTTTTGATCGCGCAGCGGATTTCCAAGCCGATTGCCAAGCTGTCCAAAGAGGTGGATATCGCCAGAACGGGCGAAAACGGCATTCCGCACCTGTCCTCCACGGGCATACGCGAGCTGGATCACTTCGCGGCGGCTTTCGCGGGGCTGAGCCGCGAGACCATCAACACCTCCACCCGATTTTTGCGGATGCTGGACATGGCGAGCGTGGATATCGCGGGCTGCGAATTTGATACGTCGGAAGCCAGAGACGTTTCGCCCGCGTTCGCGACGGATAACTTTTTCCCGCTGCTGGGCGTTCCGGGCTGCGACGCGCAGCATGTGACGCTGGGCAAAATCAAATCCCTGTATAAACAGATGGAGAAAAACGTGCTGGCGACGGAGAAAACGGTGGGAGCACGCTGGTGCATGTCCGCTCGCTTGACGGCAAGGAACGCTATGTGCGCATCAAGGAGACACAGATTGAAAGCCGCGTGATCGTGCTGGCCGAGGATGTGACGGCGGCGACGCTGGAGCGGATGCGCATCGAGCGGGAACGCGACTACGATCTGCTGACGGGGCTGTACAACCGCCGCGCGTTCTATCGGTTTGCGGGACGGGTGTTCGACCAGCCGGATAAGATGAAGCACGCCGCGGTGGTTATGATGGATCTGGATAACCTCAAGCGCACCAACGACACGTTCGGACACGAATGGGGCGACCGCTACATCCACGAGGCGGCGGTCTGCTTCCTGCGCAGCATTCCGGAAGAGACGCTCTGCGCGCGCGTATCGGGCGACGAATTTAACATCCTCTTCTATGGTTACGACAGCCGCGAGGCGGTGCAGCAGGCGATTGACCGGCTGATTTCCGGGGTGGAAAACAGCTGCTTCAACCTGCCCGACGGCACGGCGACGCGCATCCACGTTTCCGGCGGCATTGCCTGGTACCCGGACGACGGCACGGAGATGATGGAACTGATTAAATGCGCCGACTATGCCATGTACGGGATCAAGAAGAGCGAAAAGGGCAGATTCGGCGTGTTTGACCGCGCGCGGTATGAGCGGGCGGAAAAGAAAATAAAAGACAGGGAAACACGGCAGAATGGGTAACATTTCGTTACTTTCGTTAGTAAACACGCATATATGCCCTTGACAGAAACAAAAGAGCGACTAGAATATGGATATGCATGGCGGGAATATAACGCTTGTGCATGGAGGGGCAGAATATGGGTCGGAACAGACCTGAGAGGCAAAGCGGGCGAGTGCTGGCGGTTAAGCTGGGCGTTGTGCTCGTCGGATTGGTGATTTTGCTTGCGCTGGGTTATGCCGGCGGTCGGTATTTGGAAAAAAGAAGATATACGGAGACGCGAGGCGAGCTAAAAGATGGCTTCGGTGAAGTGCCGACGGTGGAAATTGACGGCGTCACCTATGAGCAGAAAATGAACGTGACCTCGCTGCTGATGATTGGCATCGATAAACGGTCAACGGACGAGAACAAGAGCTATCGCGACGGCGGTCAATCCGATTTCCTGTTGCTGCTTGTGCTGGATCACAAGAACAAGACCATTCACCAGTTGCAGATCGACCGCGATACAATGACTTCGGTCAACGTGCTCGGTCTGTTTGGCAACAGCGCGGGGTCGCGTGTGATGCAGATTTGCCTATCCCACGGTTACGGCATGGATAGACAGGAGCGATGCAAGAACACGCTGAGCGCAGTGCAGGGGCTTTTGGGTTGCCCGGAGCTGGAAGCGTATATGGAGATCCCGCTGGATGCAATCGCCGCGCTGAACGATCTGCTTGGAGGCGTGACGGTGACGCTTCAAGATGATTTTACGATGGCTGATCCGGCAATGCAGGCGGGCGCGACGATTACTCTGACCGGCGAGCAGGCGGTTACGCTGGTTCGCCGCCGCACGGATGTCGCGGACGGAACAAATGAGGCGCGCATGAAGCGCCAGCGCATCTTTATGGATGCTGCCGTGCCGATGATCCGCGAAAAGATTGATGAATCCAGTGGTTTTGTCACCACTATGCTCGATACGTTGGCGCCCTATTTGACCACCAACATGGTTCGCGGGCGAATGATCAATGAGATCAACCGGGCATATCATTATAAAGTGGAGCCTGTTCAATATTTGGACGGCGATCATGTGATCGGCGAAGACGGGTTTATGGAGTTCCACGCAGACGAGCAGTCCATCGTCGATTTCGTTCTCAATGCGTTCTATACGAAACGAGAATGAAGGGGACATTACTGGCTATATTTCGAACTCAAAAGGAAATTAGGAGGTTGGTTTTTATGAAGAAATTTGCTTTGGCGCTTGCGAGCATGCTGCTCGTGCTCAGCGCCGCTGGTGCGGTGGCGGCTGTTCCCAGCAAAACGACGACCGATGTGACTCGGGTAAAGGCAGTTGAATCTACCGAACCGACCATGCTCATCGAGGTGACCGAGGATGCCGCTCCGGTGGTCGAGGAAATTGAGAAGATTTATCAGCATGTTGCCGTTAAAGGTCAGGCGGCGATTGCGTACTTCCCGGTCGAAACGCAGAACGAAATTATCGCGTTGCTGCCGGAAGGCGTGAAGGGCAGCGCGTTGACCATGAATGAGTTTGTCACCCTGACGACCGAGGGCACTGCGGCGGATGTGAAGGTGACCTTCACATTCACCACCCGTTATACTGTGGATCAGAAGGTTGTCGTTGTGATTGGCCTGTACGATGGCACCCGCGATGCGAATGGTCAGTACAATGTTGAGTGGGTTGTGCTCAATGCTGAAGTGTTGGAGAGCGGCGATATCGCCGTCGAGTTCCCGGCCGAGCTTGTTGAGCGTATGAAGAACGCTGCGGCGACGGCTATGGCAGTGCTCAACGACTAAGCAAATTTAGCGGGGCGTATCAAAGAAAAAGATGCGCCCCGTTTTGGTATACAAGGAATAAATTGAAAGAGGATAGGAGATAGAGCATGCAGCAGTCGGAAAAGCAGGCGCTTGACAGGAAGCAGCCATGGGTCGGGCAGCCCAGGGGGAGTGAGGACGACGAAATCAACCTCGTTGAATTGTTATATCGTTTGATTGAAAAATGGAAGATTATTGCGTTGGCCAGCCTGCTCGGTGCGCTGATTGCTGCTGTATACACGTTCTGTTTTATAACGCCAATGTATACGGCGACTTCTAAGCTGTATGTGGTTAATACAAAGGATTCTGCCATCAATCTTTCGGATTTGCAGATTGGCAACTATTTGGCCAGCGACTATACGGAAGTTTTCTCCAACTGGCATGTCCACGAGATGGTGCTTCAGCGTCTTGGGCTGGATTACACGTACAGCCAGCTGGCAGGGATGGTTTCTGTGAAAAACCCGAAGGACACGCGCATTCTGTATGTCAGCGTTGTCTCTGATGATCCGCAGGAAGCCAAGGACATGGCAGATACTTATGCGCAGGTGGCGCGCGAGTTTATCGCTGTGAAGATGGACACCGAACAACCGAATATCTTCGAGGAAGCACTGCTGCCAAGCAGGCCGTCCTCCCCAAACAAAAGCAAAAATGTCATCATGGGATTTATGATCGGCTTGATACTTAGCTGCGGCGTGATTGTTGCGCAGTTCCTGATGGATGACCGTCTGCGCAGCGCGGATGACATTGAGAAATACGTGCAGTTGCCGACACTTGGCATAATGCCTAAGCAGACCAAGTGCGCAGCCGCGCCGCACTGCGAATAAGACCAGAAAGGAGAAGGATGCCCATGAGACAGGCGAAGATTAAGCGATTCAACACGCTGGATTACACCGGAACGGAAGCGATCAATACGATCTGCACGAACCTCTCCTTTTCTGGGCGCAACCGTAAGCGCATCGCGATTACCAGTTATATGCAGGGTGCAGGTAAAGTCATATATGTGCCTGAATATCCTGTACAACATGGCCAAACGCGGCAAACACGTGCTGCTTATTGACGCGGATCTGCGTCGCAGCCAGCCTCGTTGCCTCTCTGAGGCTTGAAACTGAAAGGCGAGATGCTGGGACTGGCACATTATCTGGCCGGACATTGTGAGTTAGAGGACTGCATTTACGAAACGAATATGTATGGCGCATGTGTCATGCCGGCGGGACGCTATATTTCCTCCCCGATGACGTTGATTGACACGCCGTATTTTGGCGAAATGCTCGATTATCTGGCACAGCAGTTCGATATGATTCTCATTGATACGCCGCCGGTTGGTTTGGTTGTCGATGCAGCGGAAATCGCTAAGTGCTGCGATGGCTCTGTGTTGGTCGTCAATTACAACACGACTCGCCGCCGCGAGCTGATAGAGGCTAAGCGCCAGATGGAGCAATCTGGCTGCCCGATTCTTGGCTGTATTCTCAACAAGGTGACCTTTAACACATTGAGCGCGAAAAAGTATTATAATAGAACGTATTATGATCATTACTATGGTTCCGGATATTACGGAACAGGCGGAAAGAAGAGCGATAAGGATTAATGCAAGGGGCTATGGAGGGATTTGTCGACATTCATCATCACCTGATTTACGGGATGGACGATGGTGCGCAGACATGGGAACAGACCCGGCAGATGCTTACGAGTGCATGGAAAAATGGCATTGACCGTATTATTGCCACGCCGCATGCCGAACCGGGTATGGAGCCTTTCCCGATGGAGCAACTGACGCGGCGAATTCAGAAGGCGCAAAGCTGGTGTGACGAGCAGAGGATGCAGATGGAAATCCTCCCGGGTTGCGAAATTTTCTATACGCCACAGACGGTGTGCATGCTCCGCGAGGGGCTGATTCCAACGCTGGCTGGAAGCAACTATGTGCTGGTTGAGTTTTTGCCAGGTGCACCCTACAGCGAACTGATTGGCGCGGCGAAGACGCTGACAGCGGTGGGTTATCAGCCGATTTTCGCGCATATCGAGCGTTACAGATGTTTACGTTGGCCGGGGCGCGTTCAATTACTGCGGGAGCGTTACGGCGTCAGCATGCAGATGAACGTAGACACGATATGCCGAAGACATTCTTTTTTCAGCCAGAGATGGGTCAATTCTATGCTACGCAAGGGCTATATTGATGTGGCTGCGACTGACGCACATAACGTCACCAGCCGCCCGTGCCGCATGAGGGACGGCTATCAGGCGCTCCAAAAGAGGTTCGGTAAGGAAATGGCCGACCGGCTCTGCATTGAATTTCCGGGTCAAATTTAACATCAGCAACAGCCCCTGCCGAGCAAAGACGGCAGGGGCTGCAGAACTAGACAGACAAAAGCTATTCTCCCCCGAAGGGGAGAATAGCTTTTTCCGCAAATGAAAGAATAGCCGAATTTCTTGATTTTGCTATTCAAGCCAAGTTTGCTTATGTCAATAAACTGAAGCCCCTGCCGGACAAAGACGGCAGGGGCTGTTTGGGCTTAAAATCGGGATTTACCGTCACGGCGTATCGTCCAGCTTCGCGATGGCGGCGGGGTTTCAGCTTGCACGGTCTGAACGGCGGCAAGGAGGAAAAATCATCGAGCGGCTTTGCGCCGCGCATCGCTTCGGTCAGCGGCACGCTGACGGCGTACAGCCGATCAAAGCCGGGTTCTGCGCCACGCCCTTGAGCGTGTGCGCCGCGCGGAAAGCGCTTTCCCAATCGGAACGGTCGACGGCTTCGCAAAGCTCGTCGAACGAGGGATTGGCCGGATATTTTTTGACGAAACGAAGCACGAACGATTCGCTGCACAGGCGGCGAACGGTGTCGGCATAGCTTCCGCCGATTTGAGCGTAAAATTCCTGAAGCGTCATATCGCTGCTCCTTTCTTCCCGTTACAGGCGGAGAACGCCTTTATTGGCTTTGTCGCGGTACATGAGCTGATCGGCCTGCCGGATGGCTTCGGTCAGCGGCTCGACGCGGTGCACGCCGCCGATGCTGACGGAAAGGCGGATATCGGGGTAGCCATCCACCGCAAGGCGGCTGACGGCATCCTGAATGTAGCGCATTTTGAGCGTGAAAGCGTCTTTTTGAATCTGCGGGAAAATGATCAGAAATTCGTCGCCGCCATATCGAATGAGCATATCCGTGCTGCGGATGCAGGAGAGAATGGCGCCGACGATTTTTTTTTGGGCGACGTCGCCAACCGGATGACCGTATGCGTCGTTGATTTCTTTGAAATGATCGACGTCGATCATCGCCACGCCGTCCTCGTCTTGCAGGGAGGCGCGCTGATCCTCAAAATACTGGCGGCAATACGCGCCGGTGAGCGCGTCGGTATAGAAATCGCGCCCGTATTTTTCGAGCAGTATCTTTTTCCCGTGCGAATCGAACCAGATGCCCACGTCGGAGCGGGAAATCAGCTCCAGCACGAACGGGCGTCCCTCGACGACGACGGATTTGGCGATGACCTGATAGATGCCGGTCTTGGTCAATTCGAGCTTGACGACGCGGTTTTTGTCGGAAAGGGCTTTGCAGCCCGCGCAGTTGCGGCAGACCTGTTCACCCCCCCAGATCGCGTAGCAAGGGCGCTCGCGGCGCTTGAGCGAGCCGTCTTCATTCAGCTTGTAAACGCCATGGTCTTCCGGGGTGACGAGGCGAACCTTGTCAAAATAGAGCTGCAATTCCTGTAGGATCGTCCGCGCCCGCAGGCCGGTGATGTTGTTCATGCGGAGACTGAGCGCCGGGGCGGCGGAATGATCCGTGCCGATGGGGACGACGTAGCCGACCACGCCGATCATCCTGCGGATCGACTCGCGCGACCACAGCGTTCGAATGGCGATTCGGCAGAGCGTTTTTTCGCCGCGCACGGTGACCGTCGCCGAGATGGAAGCGTCGGGCGATTCGGGCGTGGTCTGCTTGGCTGCGTCCTGCAGACGGCGGCTGTCCTCGGGCGAGACGGCGTAGAGGCGAAGCAGTTCCTCCGCCGTGAACGTCCGATTTTCGCAGACGGGGTCGGCGGTATAATCGCTGATGGAGGCCTTGTCCTGCCGGATATTGTAATCGAATTGGAGGCCGCCCGCAAACGGGGCGAAGAACGTCCGTTTTTCGCGCTCGTAGGCGAGGCGGTATTGCAGGTTGTTTTCAAAGGGCAGATCGTCTTCGCGCACCATGTGATCGGAGATGCGCTGGGCGGCGGGCTGAAATTGCGCGCCTCCGGCGGCGTGCCGATTTCGCGCTGGAGCTGATCCTGAATGTCGAGCAGGCACTCGATCAGCAGCGGGTTGAACACGCCGCATTCGCCGTTTTGAATCATCCGAACGGCGGTTTCGTGCGGATAGGCCTTTTTGTAGCAACGTTCGCCGGTCAGCGCGTCGTATACGTCCGCGAGGGAGACGACCTGCGCCGTGATCGGAATTTGGTCGCCGACAAGGCCGTCCGGGTAGCCGTGCCCGTCGTAACGCTCGTGATGCCAGCGGCAGATTTGATAGGCGACCTGAATCAGCGGCTCATCCTGCGTCATCGGAAGGTTTTGCAGGATGGAAGCGCCGACGGCGGCATGCGTCTTGACGACCTCGAATTCCTCCGCCGTCAGCTTGCCGGGCTTGTTGAGGATGGAATCCGGAATGCTGATTTTGCCGATGTCGTGCAGGGCGGAAGCGGTGCTGATGAGCGCGATATCGTCCTCCGTCAGGGTATAGCGATCCGTCTTGCGCGCAAGCTGGCGCAGCAGAAGCTCCGAAACGGTTTGAATGTGCTGCACATGCGGCCCGCTTTCGGCGTTGCGAAATTCGACGATATGGCTGAGAATGCCGGTCATCAGGCGGTTGCTCTTTTCGCGCTTGTAAACCTGTTCGGTAATCATGCGCATCAGGTGCTTCTGCTTGCCGTAGAGCATCAGCGTGTTGATGACGCGGCGGCGGACGACCGATTTATCGAACGGGCGGCTGATGTAATCTGTCGCGCCGAGCTGATAGGCGCGCTCAACGAGCATGGAGTCGCTTTCCGCCGAGATCATAATGACCGGGGTTTGGTCGATCCAGTGCTGCTCGCCCATGACGGACAGCACGCCGAAACCATCTAGCTCGGGCATGACGATATCCAGCAGGACGAGGCTGATATCGCGGTGGGCGCGCAGAACGTCAAGGGCTTGCAGCCCGTTTTCCGCCTCCAGAAAATCATAGCCGTCATCCAAAATGCCGGTCAGAATCGCGCGGTTCATTTCGGAATCGTCAACAATCAGGATTTTCTGTTTCTCAGGAATCATGGAGAAGAGGTCACCTCAACTTAAAGCCCCCATCAGAGCCGCGGCGCGAAGCCGGGCTCCGGAGGGGGATGAACATATTTAGCTCAAATGTCTTACTTTTCCATTATAGAACAGACCATCTGCGAATGCAAGCGGAAACGGATTTTTTCTGCGGTTCGGCTTTGGAAAATAAGGCGAATCGCCGTGACTGGCGAATAAAAAGGTTACGAGCGGTTTTGAAAACGGGAAGACGCTGCGTAACCGTTTGAACGGGAGAACCCAAACGGCGCAGAAAAAGGCAGAGAAAGAAAAAAGCCCGACGGCGCGCGTCGGGCGGGAAAAAAGACGGTCAATTCTGCTTTAAGAAGGCGGAGCTTTGAAGCAGCGGGTAGCGGATCAGCGCGTCGCCGTCGAGATTTTCGTTGTGCATGTCCACAGCCGTGATCTGCCGGTTGTCATAGGTGGTGTAGTAATAGATGCCCCGGGTGGCGTTGCAGCAGCTTGAATACAGTGTGATTTCGTATTTGCCGTCGCCCAGCGAGCAGCAGCCGCGCTGCTGTTCCACAGAGGTGAGGATGTGGAAGAACTGGATTGACGCGGCTTTCCTCCGTCGGCTTGCACGGGAGTGCGCGCGCGTGAAGGCGACGCGGACGAAACGGGATTGGCTGGACAGGTCGCCCGGAAGCCCCATCGCGCCCATGCCGCGGCTGTACGTCGTCAGCGGCGCATCCGGGGCGAACGTGTTCTTCGGAGATTCCGGCGAGAGCGCCATGTAGTTGTTGAGCTGGAAAAAGCTGCATCGGGAACGGCGGGTTGTTGGTCAGCACGCCGACCGGGTTATCGTAAACGTGCAGGCCGTCCGCCGTGGATTCGACGGTGATGGAGCCGGTCTGATCCGCGATGAGCCAGTGAAGCTGCGCCAGCGGCAGCTCGGGGCTGAACGGCTCGTTGAGCAGATTGATGCGGCCAGCAGCTCACGCGCCTCGCAGAGCGTAGCGCATTGGCCGAGCAGCCACGGGATCAACTCGAACTGGGTCACGTTGTCGCGCCCGCCTGAGCGGGGAAATACACCGCGTTGCCGACGAAGTTGAGCCCTGCAACGCCCAGCCCCTTTTCGTTGATCGCGTCGTAATAGAGCGGATAATCGCCCTGCACATAGGCCATGCCGATGATGGCGTAACGGGTGCGCAGGGGCGCATGCCCGCGCATGGGGAATGTGTAGCCGCGCGGGGTGACGGTCACCTCGTCGCCGTAGGAAAATTCGTAGTCCAGATTGCGGCCGAAATAAAAATCGCCGGAAGGCAGGGATACGGCTGTACACATAAGCGTTGCCTCCTTCAAAAATTCACACTTATTATATCATATCACGCAGACACGAAACATAGAATAAAATATCAGAATGGGTCAATCCATCAAAAAAGGCGGAAAAGCAAAAGGGGAGCGTCGATCGGCCATGAAAACAAAGGAAAAACCAAGCGCCTGATGTGGATGACGACGGCGGCCTGCGCGATGATGTTTCTGGGCATGGGCGTCTGTCTGATTTGCGGCCTGCGCGCGGCGCGGAAATCCATCGAGGAAAGCAGCAAGCGGGATATGGAAGTCGTCATGGAGCAGCTCGAAAAGCCGTATGCCATGCGGCTGAACACATCGGACGAGCTGACGGAGACCATGGAGCGCTATCTCTTTTCGCAGGGTCGCCGGGAGATTGATCTGGCCGCGGACGGCCGGTTTCTGTCGGCGCTGAACGGGAAAAGCGTTCGCGACGTTCTTTTTGTGACGACGGACGGGCACTATGTCAGCGTGCGCGGGCGAACCGGATGGCAGAAGATGGACAGGGAAAACAGCGGCAGGCTGACGGCGGGAAAGACGGTCTCTGGCTATCGAAGCTGGAACGGCGAGGAGGCCTTTTTTGTCGTGAAGCCGATCGAGCCGTTTTTCGTGCAGGGCGAGCCATATGACGCGATTGCGCTGGCGTATACGCCTGGCAGCGTCAACGGCGCGCTGTCCTTTTGCGCCTATGGCGGGCAGGCGAACGTCTGCATCATAAAACGAGACGGGCGCGCGGTCTATGCCGCGGACGACGTGTGGGATCAAGACGATATTTTTCTGCGCTATGCCGGGGCGGAGAAAGCGTCGGCTCAGGCGGATATCCGCGCGGGACAAGCCGGATGTAGGACGCTCGAAGCGAAAAAGGAGCGCGTTTATCTGGCCTATCGACCCATCGGGGATACGCCGTATATGGTGGTTTGCGAGGCGGCCTGCGCGCTGGTGCAGAACGTGATGGAGGGTTACACGGCGCTGATTGCGCGCATCGCCGCGCTCATCGGGGCGATGCTGGCGGCGGTGGCCGCGCTGCTCGACGTGAGCATCCGCAGGATGATCGACGCGAATCGTAAGGCGGCGGACGCGCGGCAAAGCGAGCTGGCGCAGGAAAAGGCGAACCGCGAGCTGAAGGGCGTCAACGCGGCGCTTCGCGAATCCGTTCGGCGGGCGGAAAACCTGCGCGAACAGGTGACGAGCGAGCAGGAGAAAAGAAGCCGCCTGATTCGCAGCGTCAGCCGCGGAATCCGAACGCCGCTCAACGCCGTGCTCGGGCTGACCACGCTGATGAACATGACGAAGGACAGCGAGGACATGAAGCAGTTTGCCCGGCAGATTCAGGCGCAGGTTCAGAAGGTGATGGCGGTGCTGGAGGACAGCCGGGAGGAGCGCAAACCCGTCGATTTGGGCGACTGCGCGCAGCAGGCGGCGGGCTGCGCAAAACGGCTGGAGGGCGTTCGCGTGCTGCTGGCGGAGGACGGAGAATTGAACGCGGAAATCATCCAGAAGCTGCTGACTGACGAGGGCGCGGCCTGCGACCGGGTGGCGGACGGCTTGCAGGCGCTTCGGCAGTTCGAAGCGGCGGCGGCCGGAACTTACGACGTGATTTTGATGGATATGCAGATGCCGGTGATGGATGGCTGCGAGGCGGCACGCGCCATTCGCGCCAGCGGCCGGGAGGATGCGGAGAACATCCCGATTATCGCGATGACGGCCAATTCGTTTGACGATGTGCGCGAACGGATTTTCGAGGCGGGCATGAACGGCTATCTGGGCAAGCCGGTCGAGCCTGGAAAGCTGGCCTGCGCCGTGCGGGCAGCGAAGGAGGGGAGCGCGCCTTGTATGTAAACAAAAACGCCCGACAAAAATCGGGCGCTTGAGAGGCGCGTAAGAGGATCATTCGGTGCGGAAGGCGTAAATGGTCGTCGTGTCGTATTTTTCGCCGGGGCGCAGGAGCGTCGTGCCGATAAACTGCGGCTGATTCGGCGAATCCGGGAAATGCTGGGTTTCGAGGCAGACCGCGCAGTATCTGCCGTAATGCGCGCCGCCCTTGCCGCCGGGAATGTCGGTCGCGCAGGCGGAATAGACCTGAACGCCGGGCTGATCGGTCAGCGTTTCCATCACGCGGCCGCTCTTCGGGTCATACAGCTTTGCGGCACGCCCCATCGCTTCGCCCTTGCGGAGAACGAAATTGTGGTCGTAGCCGCCCGCGTAGGCCATCTGCGGGCAGGCGCTTGCAGCGTCGAGACCGTCGCCCAGCCGCAGGCCGCTGCGCATATCAAACGGCGTACCCGCCACGGGCATATATCCGCCCGTCGGAATGAGCGCCTTGTCGCTGACCGGCGTGATCGCGTCCGCATCGACGGTGAGGATATGATCGCGGATGGAGCCGCTGGTGCAGCCCGCAAGGTTGAAATAGGTGTGATTGGTCATGTTGCAGTGCGTGGCCTTGTCGGTCGTCGCCTCATAGCGGATGGAGAGGTTGCAGTCGTCATCCCAGCCGTATGTCACGGTGACGTCCAGCGTGCCGGGGAAAATGATCTTCGCCGTCCGGGCTGACGTAATGCAGGCGGAGGAAGTCGCCGTTTGCGGTTTCAACCGGGTCGGCCGCCCAAAGCTGTTTGCTCAGAACGCCGTGGAGATGGTTTTCACCGTTGTTGCGATCCAGTTGATACGTCGCACCGTCGATGGTGAAGCGAGCCTGCGCGATGCGATTGCCATAGCGGCCAACCGTGTCGCCCATGCTGCCGTGATTGGCGAGATAGCCTTCCAGATTGTCAAAGCCCAGCGCAACGTCATCCAGCACACCGTTGCGATCCGGCACGATGATGTTGGTGAGAATCGCGCCGTAGTTGATGACGCGCACAGACGCGCCGCGCGCGTTGGTCAGGGTGAATTGCGTGACGTCATGCCCGTCCGGCGTAACGCCGAAAGGTTTTTCGATATAGCCATTGCTGTCGTCTCCTTTTGCAAAATAAACATCTGTTCTTTTGTACAGTCAGTATATCAGCAATTCAAAAAGCGTCAACCTGTATCCGGAGAATTTCGGGAGGAGACGGGAAAAGGGCTTGATTCATTGCGGCTTCTTCAAGTCCGTTTCCCGGTTTACAAAAAAGAAGCTCAGCGCTTTTGCCGAGCTTTTTTTCTTTGGTGCGGGAAACAGGACTGGATTCTCGCGGCTCGACGCCGCTCGGTCAGCGCCGTTCTCAAGCCCCACCGGGGCTTGATTCATTGCGGCTTCTTCAAGTCCGTTTCCCGGTTTGCAAAAAAGAAGCCCGACGTTTTGATATGCTCCCTTTATGAGAGACAGTGAAAAACAAACTGTCATCATGAAGGGAGCATTGTTATGCCGCAAAAAGCAAATTGAACGCAGAGGAAAAAAGTGGAGATTATCAGGAAGTACCAACAAGGGGAAATAAGCTTGGCTCAAGCAGCTCGAGAGGCAAGTGTCGAGACAGCGACGATCTATAGATGGAGCACACGCTATGAAGCAGAAGGGGCAGGCGGCTTTTTATCATATCAGAAGAACCGCGTCTATCCATCAGAACTAAAGTTAAAGGCGGTACAGGAATACCTGTCCGGGTCTGGCAGTCTCAGAGAAATCAGCAAAAAATATAAGCTGCGGAACGAACGTCAACTCAGCAACTGGATAAAGGTGTATCATGCTCATGGAGATTTCAACTCAGTCAAGTTTTCCGGAGGAGGAAGCTACATGAAGCAGGGACGGGACACCACACAGGAAGAACGTGTTCAGATCGTCAAGGACTGTCTGGCCAGTGGAAAAAACTACGGCGAGATGGCCTTGAAGTACAAGGTGAGCTACCAGCAGGTACGCACATGGACGCTGCGGTTCGAGGAGATGGGCGAGGCCGGTCTGGAGGATCGGCGCGGGAAACGGAAGAAGGACCAAGTACCCAGAACTGAGCTAGAGAAGGCGCAGATCGAGATCGAACAGCTCAAGCATAAGCTGTATTTGGCGGAAATGGAGCGTGACCTGCTAAAAAAATTGGACGAGATCGAGAGGAGAGATGCCTTTCGGAAGTGAGACAGCGCCATATCTATGCCGCGATCCGGGAAGCTCACGAGAAAAAAGGGTATCCCATTGAGTTGGCCTGTGAACTGCTCCATGTGGCGCGCTCGGCCTACCACAAATGGGCCTCTGGAAAGCTGAGCCAGCGGGCTGCAGAAAATGAGCGTCTTGCGGATACGATTGAGAAGATCCATGAGGAAAGTCCGGATAAGGGCTACCGGAGACTCAATGACGACCTGCGTCATGACCACGGTATCCACGTCAATGACAAGCGGGTGCTCCGCATCTGCCGGGCCAGAGATATTCGTTCCACGATCAAGTACAACAACCATGGCTGCACGCGGCGAGCGAAGAACCCGCAGTATCTTGCCGAAAACCTTTTGGACAGGCAGTTTTATGCCGCAAAGCCCAATGAAAAGTGGCTTACCGATGTAACCGAATTCAAGTGGTTTGAGGGTGTGAAGGTACAAAAGCTCTATCTGAGCGCCATCCTCGACCTTTGCGATCGGCGCATCGTGTCCTATGTGCTCAGCGAACGCAATGACAATCCGTTGGTTTTCAAGACCTTTGATAAGGCTGTGAAAGCCAATCCGGACGCGCATCCTCTGTTCCATAGTGACAGAGGGTTCCAGTACACCAACCGTACCTTCCACCACAAGCTTGTGCAGGCTGGGATGACGCAGAGTATGTCCCGCGTGGCGCATTGCATTGATAACGGCCCGATGGAGGGCTTCTGGGGCATCCTGAAACGGGAACGCTATTACGGTAGACGGTTCATCAGCAAGCACGAGCTTGTTCAGATGATCCAGCAGTATATTCGCTATTACAACACGAGACGTGTCCAGCGCAATCTGGGCGTCCTGACGCCGATGGAAAAGCACACGCTTTGCCTCGCCGCATAAAAAGCGGCCAGCAGCGAATGGCTGCTGGCCGGGAAAACTTTATATTTTTTTCTCTGTCCTCTTGACGGGGTGCGGTTCATTTTTGCCGAGCTTTTTTCTTTGGTGCGGGAAACAGGACTTGAACCTGCATGAAATTGCTTTCACTAGAACCTGAATCTAGCGCGTCTGCCAATTCCGCCATTCCCGCAAGCTGTTTTGCCTTGCGACGAGGGATATTATACGATACGGCTTGTGAAAAGTCAACCCTTTTTTACAGAAAAATGGGAGGAATGGCCGAAAACGACAATTTGCGCGTAAAAACTTGCAAAATCAGCGCCTGTTTGGTACAATATACGCGATTCTGGCTGCCGCTGCATGCAGGGCAGACCGAGAAGGTTGTTTCCTTTTACGACGCCGCTTTTGCGGCAAAGACTTGTCGGGTATCCTGTGCGAACCCGAACGGAGGATCAAAAATGAATACTCAGCCTCAACAGAAGATCAGCGTGCAGACGCTGACGCAGCTTGCCATCCTTGTGGCGATTGAAGTGGTGATGAAGCTCATCGGCTTGGGCAGCGTGCCGGTCGGACCGCTGTACATGTCGTTCCTGACCGTGCCGATTGCCATTGGCGCGATTGTCATCGGGCCGCTGGCGAGCATGCTGCTTGGCGGCGTTTTCGGCTTTGTGAGCTTCATGGACGCGATCAAGGGCGCGTCGATTATGACCTCGACGCTGCTGGGCGTGTCGGCTATCCACACGTTCATCCTGTGTTTTGTCACGCGCCTGCTGATGGGTCTGTGCGTCGGGCTGGTCTACGGCGCGATGGCCAAGGCGTGCAAAAATGCGACGGCCAACTGCTTTGTGGCCTCGCTGTCCGCGCCGCTGCTCAACACGCTGTTCTTCATGGGCTATATCGTGCTTGCGTTTTATCATACGGATTACGTTCAGAGCCTTGTGCTGGCCAAGGGCGCGAGCAACCCGCTGATGTTTGTCATTCTGCTGACGGGCATGCAGGGGCTTGTGGAAGCGATTGTCTGCTCGGTTGCGGGCACGGCCATCGGCGGCGCGCTGCTCAAGGTGACGGGCAGAATGAACGGGCACCGCTAAATCTTACGCCGGTTAGGGGATAGAATTATGATCGTTGCAATGGATATTGGAAACACCAATATCAAAGCCGCTGTGTTTGAAGGGAGCCGGCTGGTCAAGCGCTGGCGCTGCGCGACCGACCCGGTGATGACATCGGATCAATATGGCATCATCATGGCGGATCTGTTTCGTTATCACAACCTGAATATGCAGGCGGTGGAGGGATTATGATTTCCTCCGTTGTGCCGACCATCAACTACACCATCGAGCACATGTGCCGGGATTACTTTCATCTCGAGCCGCGGCTGCTCGTGCCCGGCATGAAAACAGGGCTGAACATACGCTACGAGAACCCGCGCGAGCTGGGCAGCGACCGAATCGCCAACGCGGTGGCGGTCTCTGCGCTCTACGGCGGCCCCGCGATTTTCATTGATTTCGGCACGGCGACGACGTATGGCGTGATCTCCGCCAAATCGGAATTTCTCGGCGGCGCAATAGGCCCCGGCCTGCGGATGATGAACCGCGCGCTTTCGACGGGCACGGCGAAGCTGCCCTCTATCGAGCTGGTGCTCCCGCCGCAGGTCATCGGCAAGACGACCGTTTCCAATATACAGGCGGGCATTTTGTACGGCTATATCGGCTCGGTGGAGAAAATCGTCGAGCATATGAAGCATGAGCTGGGCGGAAGCGATATCCGCGTGATTGCGACGGGCGGCATGGCGCATCTGGTCAAGAGCAATTCCGACGTGATTGACGAAATCAATCCGGATTTGACGCTGACCGGCCTGCGCCTGATCTACGAGAGAAACCTGTAAACATTCATTTGAAGGAAGGACGCACGAAAGCATGGAAAAGATCGTCGTGGGTTTTCTGGGCTGCGGCAACATCGGCTGCGGCGTGTATAAACTGCTGGAAACGTATGGGGCGCAGATCGAAGAAAACGAAGGCGTCGGCTTTGAGGTGCGCAAAATTCTCGTGCGTTCGCTGAACAAGAGCCGCGCGTGGGCGATTCCCCGACGCTGCTGACGGATCGCCCGGAGGACGTGCTCGACAACCCGGAAATCGACATGGTGATGGAATTCATGGGCGGCGAGCAACCGGCGGCTTCCTATATGGTGCGCGCGCTGGAAAACGGCAAATGCGTCATCACCGCCAACAAGATGGCGTTGGCGACGCATTGGACGCAGATCGTCCGCGCCGCGAGGGAGCATGCCGCCGGGCTGTATTACGAGGCGAGCGTGTGCGGCGCGGTGCCGATCATTCGGGCGATCAACGGTTCGCTTCAGGCCAACCGGATCAGCTCGGTGATGGGCATTATCAACGGCACGACGAACTATATCCTGACCCGAATGGCCAACGAAGGCGCGGCCTATGCGGACGTGCTGGCCGACGCGCAGCGGCTGGGGCTGGCCGAGCCGGATCCGACCGCGGACGTGGAGGGCTATGACGCGGCCTACAAGCTGAGCATCCTGTCCACGCTGGCGTTTCACCGCCACGTGCCGGTGGAGAATGTGTACCGGGAGGGAATCACGGGCATTACACCGCTGGACGTGCAATGCGGAAAGGAGTTTGGGCTGACGCTCAAGCTGCTGGCCGTCGCGAAGGAAGAAAACGGCGAGATTCAGGCGCGCGTGCACCCGACGTTTGTGCCGAACAGCCACCCGCTGGCCAACGTGAACGATGCGTTCAACGCTGTGTTCGTCAAGGGGCATGCCTGCGGCGAGATGATGTTCTACGGGCGCGGCGCGGGCGATCTGCCGACGGCCAGCGCGCTGGTATCGGATTTGATCTGCGCGGCGAAGGCCAAGCGGCACGAACTGCCCGCGGTGAGCGAAGCGCCGTGCAGGATGGCGGAGGATTGGCGCTGCGTGCACTTTGTCCGCATGCGGGCGAAGGATGAACCGGGCGTGCTGTCGCTGATTACGGGCGGCTTCGCGGCAGAGGGCGTCAGCATCGCCTCCATGGTGCAGAAGGGCGAGCGGGATGAAGCGGGCTTTGTCCAGCTGATTTTCCTGACGCATCGGGCGGGCGAGCATGCCGTGCGCCGTGCGCTTGCGAAGATGGATCCCGCGCAGGCGAGCGCCGAAAGCGTGATCCGCGTCGAAGAATAAAATCGACAGATAGAAAAATACCGATGACGCTATGCTGCTGCATAGCGTTTTTTCTATGAAAAAGTGCGAAAGTTTTGAAGAAGACTGTGAAAATATCAATATGTGCAAGGTGCACAAGAACGGTTCGGAAACCGACGCATAAGGAAAAAACAAATGAAATGTGCGAATTTGAAAAAGAGGAAGAGAATTGCAGGAAGTCGGCGAAATGGACGCATAAAATATGTCGAAAAAGTTCGAAATTGGAGCAAAAAGAAAAATGTGAAAGAAATGCGAAAAAAATCAGGGGAAACGATTCGCACAAACGAAGGGGTCAATCAGCAGACGATGTGGCGGGAATGACTAAAACCTACAAAAAAGCGGGTTGAAATAAAGGGGATAAATCGACCCGCATCCGAATATTTTTTGTGAACTTATTCGATTGCAAAATACACGCCCGACCCGTATAATGAACTCAGTTGTTGAGGCCGATGAACGAAAGATTCGGCTCAAGCTGGTTGTTGTGTGAGAATGAACAAGGGGGATTTTACTATGGCGAGCTTGAAGCTTAACCACATCTACAAGATTTACTCCGGCAACGTGACCGCTGTTTCCGACTTCTGCCTGGATATCGAGGACAAGGAGTTCATCGTTCTGGTCGGTCCTTCCGGCTGCGGCAAGTCCACGACGCTCCGTATGGTCGCGGGTCTTGAAGAGATTTCGGAAGGCGAACTGTACATCGGCGACCGTCTGGTGAACGACGTGGCGCCGAAGGATCGCGATATCGCGATGGTCTTCCAGAACTACGCGCTCTATCCGCACATGACTGTTTATGACAACATGGCGTTCGGCCTGAAGCTGCGCAAGAAGCCGAAGGACGAGATCGACAAGCTCGTTCGCGAGGCCGCGAAGATTCTGGGCATCGAGCAGCTTCTCAACCGCAAGCCGAAGGCGCTCTCCGGCGGCCAGCGCCAGCGCGTCGCCCTGGGCCGCGCCATCGTCCGCGATCCGAAGGTCTTCCTGATGGACGAACCGCTCTCCAACCTGGACGCCAAGCTCCGCGTGCAGATGCGCACCGAGATCACCAAGCTGCACCATCGCCTGCAGACCACCTTCATCTACGTGACCCATGACCAGACCGAGGCCATGACCATGGGCACCCGCATCGTCGTTATGAAGGACGGCTTCATCCAGCAGGTCGATACCCCGCAGAACCTGTACGATTACCCGGCCAACCTGTTCGTCGGCTCCTTCATCGGCAGCCCGCAGATGAATTTCTTCGACGCGAAGCTCGTCAAGCGCGCGGACGGCGTGTGGGCCGAGTTCGGCAGCAACGCCATCAAGGTGCCGGATGCGAAGGTTCGCAAGCTGGTGGACGAGTCCTACATCGGCAAGGAAGTTGTCATGGGCATCCGTCCGGAGAACATCCACGATGAAGATCGCTTCCTGTCCGCCGCGGACAACAACCTCGTCGAGGCGAAGGTTGAGGTCGTCGAGCTGATGGGCTCCGAGACCTATCTCTACCTGAAGGTGGACGGCAAGGAGAGCAACGTCGTTGCCCGCGTTGATCCGCGCAGCACGTCCCGCACCGGCGATACCGTGAAGGTCGCTTTCGAGACGAACCGCCTGCATTTCTTCGACAAGGATACCGAGCTGAGCATCCTGAACCGCTAATTCACGGATTATACAACGCCTGCATCGTTTCGATGCGGGCGTTTTTTGTATGTTTTCCATAAAAACACGGTATATTTTGCCAAATTAGGGGAGATGTTTTTTCTTAGATATAGATTTTTGCCCGGTTATACGCTATAATGAACTATATTTGTTTTAGCCATTTTGCGCGCTGATGAGAGGAGAAAAAGTATGATTCCTGAGAAGCGTTTTTTAAATCAGATTCAGCAGGTTTTTGGCCCGCCTGATGCAGCCGCTCTGGCTGCTGGATACGGAGGGCACCGTGCTTCTGCCGGAAGAGAACCGCAGCAAGATCAACCTTCCGGAGTTCATGGAGCCGGGCATGCCGGTGGCTTTTGAGGGCAAAACCTTCCTGATGATCGGCATCACGCCGGAGCTGATCCTCTGCGCGGATGCGCAGGGGTGCGCGACGCATGACTGCATCGTGCTTGCGGGCGCGATGGTGCAGTCCATGGGTCGCGGCGAGGCGCCGATCCAGAGCCGCTATGACGTGTATCGCCGCGTGCTGCGCGAGGAGCTGGCCGGTTCGGAGCTGGAAGCGCTGGCGCACGAGCACCAGATCGAGATGAACCGTGAGCGCTGTGTGCTCACCTTCCAGATTCTCCAGACGGAGACGGAAACCGCGTTCAACATGCTCGAAGAGCTTGTGCCGCGCGCGGGCGGCGATCTGCTGGTGGAAATGGATCGCCACACCGTCGTGTTCCTCAAGAGCATGGAGAACGTCGAATCCTTCGACGAGCTGTTCCAGCTGGCCGAGGCCATCGAGCAGACGCTGCTCGACGAGGCGGGCAAGAGCTGCGTCGTGGGCATCGGCGAGCCGAAGAAGACCTTCCCGGAGATCGGCGAGAGCTATCGCGAATCCCGCCGCGCCGTCGAAGTGGGTCGAATCTTCCTGACCGAGCAGCACATTTATGTGTACCGCAGCCTCGTGCTGGAGCGCTTCCTGATGGATATTCCGCGCGAAATGGGCACGCGCTATCACGGCATTCTGTTTAACCGCAAGACCGCGCGCCTGTTCAACGACGAAATGCTGCACACCATTGAGATGTTCTTCGCGAAGGATCTCAACCTGTCCGATACCGCGCGTCAGCTCTATATCCACCGCAACACGCTGGTGTATCGCCCGACAAGGTGCAGCGCCAGACCGGTTTGATCTGCGCAAGTTTGACGACGCTGTGACCTTCAAGATGATGATGCTTCTGGGCAAGAGCGGCAAGGATAAGCCGCGTCCCGTGTATTAAACTGTCCTTGGCCTCGGCTATTCCGCAGGCTGCGCCGGCCAGAAATGGCCGGCTCTTTTTGAATCGAAAGGAATTGTGAACGCGATGAAACGGAAAATTGTCCCCATGATGATCGTCGGCGCGATGCTGACGTCCGCCGTGCCCGCGCAGGCGGCTACGCTTCCGATGTTCAAGCAGAGCGAGACCGTCACCATCAGCAGGGAGGAATACGAAAACTACCAGCGGTATCAGAAGCTGGAAGCGCTGTTTCAGATTGTGGAAGCCTACTATTATGAGGATGTTGACGAGGACGCGATGCTGGAAAGCGCTGCCGTCGGGCTGATGGCCGGCATCGGCGACATATACAGCGTCTATTACACGAAAGAGGAAATGGAAAAGTTCAACGAGGAAACCGAGGGCGTGTACGCCGGGATCGGCTGCCAGCTTCTCGCCGATCCCTCGGATTTGCTGATTACGGTGACGCGCGTGTTCAAGGGCAGCCCGGCCGAAAAGGCGGGTATTCGCGCGGGCGATAAGATCGTCTACGTCAACGACGTGTATTATTCCGCCTATGAGATGCAGGAGGCCGTCAGCATCATGCGCGGAACGCCGGGCGAAAGCGTCAAGGTGACGGTGATGCGCGGTCTGGACACCCTCGATTTCGACGTGGTGCGCGAAAACGTCAACATCAACTATGTTGAATACGAAATTCTGGAGGGCAACATCGGCTATGTGATGGTGTTCGACTTCTTGGGCGACGCTTACGAAGGATTCGCCGAAGCGATTGACACGTTCAGGGTGGCCAACGTTTCCGGCATGATTATCGACCTGCGCAACAACGGCGGCGGGCTGGTCGATACCTGCGTGAAGATGGCGGATCTGATCCTGCCGGAGGGCGTTGTCGTATCCATGAAGGACAAGGACGGCAACGTGACCGAGGAGAAGATCGACGACGAATATTATGACGTGCCGATGGCCGTGCTGGTCAACGGCTACAGCGCCAGCGCGTCGGAGATTCTCGCGGGCGCGATTCGCGATAACCACGCAGGGCTGCTCGTGGGCACCAAGACCTTCGGCAAGGGCGTTGTGCAAAGCTCTCTGAATTTGCCGACGGAAGCGGCATGAAGGTCACGACCGCGCGGTATTACACGCCCAGCGGCGAGTGCATCCATGAAATCGGCATTGAGCCGGACGTGGAGGTGGAGCTGGACGAGGACGCGGTGACGCGCTACGGCATCAACAACCTGCCGCATGACCACGACGCGCAGCTCCAAAAGGCGATTGAGCTGCTCGGCGGCACGCCGGTGTTGACGACGGCCACGCCGGATGAAGCGGACGCGGCGGAGGAAAAGTAACATGCTGCATATCGGCTGTCATCTGTCCTGCGCCAAGGGCTATCTGTCGATGGGCGAACAGGCGCTCGCCCCCTCGGCGCGGACACGTTTCAGTTCTTTACGCGCAATCGCGCGGCGGCAGCGTCAAGCCGTTTGATCGGCAGGATGCGGACGCGCTGAACGACTTCCTTGCGGCGCATCGGTTCGCGCCGATTCTCGCGCATGCGCCGTATACGCTCAACGCCTGCGCGGCGGATGCGTCCATTCGCGAATTTGCCGTGCGCACCATGCGGGAGGATTTGGAGCGTCTCGCGCATATCCCCGGCGCGATGCTCAACTTCCATCCGGGCAGCCATGTCAGGCAGGGCGTGGAGATCGGCGTTCGCTACATCGCGGACATGCTGGATGCGGTCATGGCGGAGGGACGGCCACGCCGATTCTGCTGGAAACCATGGCGGGCAAGGGAAGTGAGGTCGGGCGCAGCTTTGAGGAACTGCGCCAAATCGTGGACGCTGCACGCGACGGAGATCGGATTGGCGTGTGTCTGGATACCTGCCATGTGTACGACGCAGGCTATGACATGGTTGGGCGGCTTGACGATGCTCGGCGAGTTTGACCGCGTGCTCGGCCTGTCGCGGCTTCGGGCGATTCATTTGAACGACAGCAAGAACCCGATGGGCAGCCGAAAGGATCGCCACGAGCAGATCGGCAAGGGCAGTCTGGGGCTGGACGCAATCGCGGCGATCATCAATCATCCGGCGCTGCGAAACCTGCCGTTCTACCTGGAAACGCCGAACGAGCCGGAGGGGTACGCGCGGGAAATCGCGCTGCTGCGAGGGCTTTACAAAGGAGAATGAACATGCAGACGGTTGGAATCGTTGGCTTGGGCGCGCTGGGCGTGCTGTTCGGTCAGCGGTTGCTTGAAAACGGCGCGGATGTGCGCGTGATTGCAGACGAGGCGCGCGCGGAAAGATATCAAAAGCAGGGCGTTATCTGCAACGGCACGCCCGTGAACTTTCGATACGAAACACCGAAGGCGGCAAAGCCCGTCGATCTGATGATCTTTGCAACCAAAGAGAGCGGTTTGCGCGGCGCGATGGAGACCGCATCCGGATTTATCGGAGAAAACACGCTGATGCTCTCTGTGCTCAACGGCGTGAGCAGCGAGGAGACGATTGCCGCGCGCTTGGGCGAACGGAACGTGATTTACTGCACGGCGCAGGGCATGGATGCTGTGAAGGTCGGCAATGCGCTGACCTACGCGCATGCGGGCATGATTGTGCTGGGCGAAAAGCAGCCGGGCGGGATTTCGCCGCGGGTGCAGCAGATCGCCGATTTCCTGAATACGCACGGCGTGACGGCGCAGCCGGTCGGCGACATGGTGCGCCGCCAATGGGGCAAGCTGATGCTCAACGTCGGCATTAACCAGACGGTGATGGTCTTTGAAGGCGATTACGGCACGGTTCAGAAGCCGGGCAAGCCGCGCGAAATCATGCTGGCCGCCATGCGCGAGGTGCAGAAGCTTGCGGCGCTGGAGGGCTATCCCATCAGCGACGCGGAGTTTGACGATTGGGTTAATCTGGCGGATTCGCTGTCGCCTGCGGGCAAGCCGAGTATGCGGCAGGACGGCGAAGCGCACAGAAAGAGCGAGGTCGAGTTATTCGCGGGCACAATCATCCGCCGTGCAGAGAAGTTCGGGTTGGATGTGCCGGTGAACCGCTGGCTCTACGATACGGTGAAGCAGATGGAAGCGGGATATTAAAAAGGGCTGTTAAGCTAGCAACACCGATGTTTCAAGAATAAAAAACTAAGTATTTTTGCCCGAAGGTTTCCAAAGGGCGATCGGAAAGCCCTTTAGTGGGGCGATGGGGCAAAGCCCCATATTCAAAAATGCTTAGATATTTGTTTCTTGAAGTGTTCGGTTTGAAGTTTGACAGCCCTTTTTGCGTAAATTTACGCAAGCAGGAAGAAAATGTCAATGTGATTCGTCTATTTCCTGACCGCGTTCTTCGAACTGAAGCAAATCGCAGGCAATCGGGGCGTAAAACAGCCGCTTGATTTCCGTAAGATCGCGCGTCTGCGGCAGAATCCACATCAGCTTGGTGACGACGGCCTCGACGGTCATCGTGTACGCCTGCAAAATGCCGGGCTGGGCTGCTGCCCGCGCGCCGACCTGATAGACGGCCAGATCGCTGCCCTCGTGCGGCACCTGCGTTGTGATGACGATCGGCTTGCCCGCGCTGCTCCACGCGGCGGCGGCGGAAAGAAAATCGGCCTGCTCGTAGCACGGGAGACCGCCCACGCCGAAGCTCTCGATCACCAGCGCGTCAAACCGGCTGGCCAGCAGGCGCAGAACCTCCGGGTTCATGCCGGGGATGAGGCGGAGCACGAAGACGCTTGCGTCCAGCCTACCGTAAAAGGCGGGCGGCGTCTGCGGCCGGGGCTGACGGATGGTGCAGGATGCGCCCGTCGCGAATGAGCGCGACGTCCGGGTAATCAATACTGGAAAAAGCGTTCATCGACTTGGTGCGCGTCTTGCGGGCGCGCGTGCCGAGAATCACCCGCCCGTCAAAGACGATGTAAACCCCGGCGAGGTTATCATCCTGCGCGGCGACGAACGCATCGTACAGGTTGCGCCGCGCGTCCGTATCCTGCACGTAGATGGATTTCTGCGCGCCGGTGAGCACGATCGGCTTGCCGCTTTGCTGCACCAGATAGGACAGCGCACAGGCGGTATACGCCATCGTATCCGTGCCGTGGGCGATCACAAAACCGTCGTATTGATCGTAATGCGCGCGCAGACAGTCGGCCAGCGCGAGCCAGCAATCCGGCGACATGTTGGTGGAATCAATGTTCATGGGCTGCACCGCGTCGATGCGGCAGAGCGAACCGAGCGCGGGCACACAGCGCAGAATATCATCCGCCAAAACTGCGGCGCAAGCCCGTTTTCCGTCGGACGGCTGGCGATGGTGCCGCCGGTTGCGATCAGCAGAATATGCTTCATAAAAGACACCCCTGTGAGGTGGTAAAAGAAATTATAGCACAGGCGGCAAAAAAGAAAAGCGGTTTGACGAACGGCGGGCTTCATGCTATAATATGGCGCGAATCCCGTGGAGGGGCAAGGAGGATAACATGAAAAAGATTTTGATGTGGCTGACGGTGCTGGCTTTGATGCTCACCGGCGCGGCTTTTGCGGATCAGGAAAATGCGCCGGTGATGCTTGTGAAGCTGCCGGAGGACGCGCAGATGGTGGAGAACGTCGCCTTTGACGACGGCGATTTTATTCAGACCTATCAGCTCAGCGGCGGCGCGTATGTGCAGCTTCTGCGCTACGCGCAGGGGGACGTGACGCTCGATGGAATTGTGGCGGGCGATTGGCCGGGCGCGACGGATATTCAGTCAATGGCGCTTGAGACGGTCGGCGGCTACGCGGCGAAGGGGCTGATGCTCAGCGTCGAGCCGGAGGACGAGGGAGGCCGTGCGCGTGGCGCTGGTGCTCGTGTCGGCGGATCGCTGCGCGCTGGTGTATCAGGCGGTGTATCCGCAGCGTCTGGGCGACGATCAAATCGACGACGCGGTGCAGCGCATGGTCGATTCGATGGATGTGCTCGGCGGTTCCGCCGCTAAGGACGTCGGCTGAAGACGCAGGCTGCTTGGCCGCTTCTTTCCACAAAGGGAAGGGAGCGGCTTTTTTGATGCGGAAAAACGCCGCCGCCGGGCAGGCGCGCGGATTTAGGGATGGCAACCCCTATACGTTTTATGGTATAATTGCTTTATAACGTGCAGGGGTGGAGGAAAAGCTATGTGCCGCGTCAGTGATCGTGCCGGTCTATCAGGTGGAGGCGTATCTGCCGGGGTGCCTTGACAGCATCCTTGCGCAGACTTTCGAGGATTTTGAGCTGATTTTGGTGGATGACGGCACGAAGGACGACTGCCCGCGAATCATGGCGGAATACGCCGCGAAGGACGCGCGCATCCGTCAGGTGCACAAGGCGAACGGCGGCCTTTCCTCGGCGCGAAACGCGGGGCTGGACATCGCGCGGGGCGAGTATATCGCGTTTGTCGATTCGGACGACACGGTTGAGCCGACGATGCTGGCGGACGCGGTGGCCGCGGCGGAGCGGTCGGGCGCGCAACTGGTGATTTATAATTATCGCCTCGTGACGAAGGATGGGCCGCAGGGCGCGTATCTGCCCATGCGGGATGAAACCATTGATCTGGATCAATCGGGCTGGCCAATTATTTTTATCGCTACTGGATGCCGTATGTGCACGGGCAGGAGGCGTGGTGCCGCCTGTATCGGCGCGACATCATCGAGCGGCATCACCTCCGCTATGCGCCGAACGACGAGGTTTTTGCCGAGGATACGCTGTTTTCGGCGATGTATTTGATGCATGTCCATACGCTGGCCGCACTTTCAAAGCCATACGTCAATTATTTGCAGCGCGGCGATTCGCTGATGGGCATGCGCAAGCCGAAGCTCTGCCGGCGGCTCATCTGTCTGAGCATCCGACTGACGGAATATGTGCGCGCATGCGGACGGGAGAAGGAGCTTTCCGACGTGCTGCCCGTGCTCTGCTACGACAAGCTGATCTGCAAGGGGATTCGGCTTGACCCGAGCATGGCGGACGTTGAAGATGCGATGCGGGAGACAGGGCGGAACGAGACGCTGCGCGCGCTGCTGCATGCGCTGATGGGCGTGCGTCCGCTGGCGATGTATACGCTGAAAACGGGCATCCGCACGCAGGTTCGCGCGCGTGTGTTTGCGGCCAGATGGCTGCGCGGCGATGTGCGCGGCGCTGCGGCGCTCGTGCAGGGGCGGGAGGAACAGGCGTGAAAATCAGCGTCATTTTGCCGTGCTACAACGCGGGCGCGTATTTGAGCGCCTGCCTGGACAGCCTACTCGCCCAAAGCATGCGGGATTTTGAAGTGATCTTCGTGGACGACGGCTCGCGGGACGAGTCTCTGGCACTGGCGCGCCGCTATGCCGAACGGGACGCGCGCATCCATGTCTTTTCGCAGGAAAATCAGGGGTCAGCGCGGCGCGCAACCCGGCCTTTGCGCATGCGCGGGGCGAGTGGATCACGTTTGTGGATGGCGACGATCTGCTGCCGCCGGATGCGTTTGAAACTCTGCTGTCCGGCGCGGCGGAGGACGTGGATATGGTGGTCTGTCCCCATGAAACGTTTGACGAAACCGGGCGGGTGCGGGCTATCTGGCCGGAAACCCGATGGTATCGCGGGTCGGCCGCGCACAAAAGACGCGCGGCGGCGCTTCGGCTGATCGAGGGCGACAGCGTGCTGAACATCATGTGCGGCAAGCTCATCCGCCGCGAGATGATCGAGCGGGAGCGGCTTCGGCTGGTTTCCGGGCTGAAAATGGCGGAGGACGCGCTGTTCAATCTGGAGGCGGCGCTGTGCGCGCGGGAGATCGCGTATGTGCATCGCATCGCGTATCGCTATCGCATCCACAGCCAATCCGCGACGGGAAGCCGCCGGGGCGGCGAATGGGAGACGCATCGGCCTTGGCTGATCGCCATGCGGGATATGCTCCTGCGGCGCGGCGAGCTGGAGCCGTATTATGCGCCGCTGCTGAACAGCTTCGTCCTTCGGCTGTATAAGGACGGCGGCATCGGCGGCGTTATGAGGGAATTCAACGGGAAGGTGAAGCCTGAACTGGCGCTTGACAGTCTGAACCTCGGACGGATGACGGAGTATGGGCGCGCCGTGCTGGCGCTTTGCCGGAAGGGCGGCTATCCGGCGGTCTATCCGCTGATTGCCGTCTGCCAGATGATAAAGAGAAAATGCGGCGAGGCGGCGTTTGCTTTGCGCGCGGAAAGGGAGAAGCCGCAATGATATCCATCGTGATGCCGTGCTACAACTGCGAAACATCCCTTGTGCGCACGGCGGAATGTATACGGGCGCAGACCGTGGCGGATTGGGAATTGATCGCGGTTGACGACGGATCGTCGGACGGTACGGGCGCGGCGCTCGATGCGCTTGCGCGGGCGGATGCGCGGATTCGCGTGATTCATCAGGAAAACGGCGGCGTATCGCGCGCGCGAAACGCGGGCATGGCGGCGGCGCGGGGCGAATGGCTGGCCTTTGCGGACGCGGACGACGTTTTGCCGCCGGACGCGCTGGCAACCCTGCTTGCGCTGGATGACGGCGGGGCGGATATCCTCTGCGGCGCGTATACCATCCGCTATACCGACGAGGGCGGGCGCGAGGAGCGGCTTGCCTGCGCAGAAGGGGATCGGCAGACGATTCTGGAAAGCCTCGTCCGGACGGACAGCACGCTCAATTCCATGTGCGCCAAGCTCTACCGGGCGGCGATGGTTCGCGAAAAGGGGCTTTGTGTGCCGCCGGGCGTGAAGGTCGGCGAGGACGTGCTGTTCAATCTGGATGCGTTTTATGCCGCGCGGAGCTGGCGGATGACGCGCCAATCGGTCTATCGCTATGATTTGGGCGGCGATTCCGCCATGACGCGCGCAAAGGGGCAGGTTTACGAGAGCGCCAAACCGATGCTTTGCGGCATTACGCGCTTTATTCGGAAAAACGGCCTGCAAACGGCGCTTTTCCGCGCGCATATCGACATTTATCTCCGGACGCTCCGCAACGACCGCGGCCGCAGGGGGGCGGCGTCCGCGTTTGATCGGGCGGTTGCCGCCTGCGTGACGGAGGGCGTTCGTTTTTCCGAGTTGGGCGCGAAACAGAAGGCCTATTATATCGCGCTGCGGGTCTGCCCGCGCACATCTTATTTTCTGCCGTAACGGGAGGGGTTTCTTGTGACCGAGGTTTGCGACATCAGCGTGATTGTGCCGTGTTATAACGCCAACCGCTATTTGAATATCTGTCTGGAAAGTCTCAAGGCGCAGCGCACACCGAACATCGAGATGATTTTTATTGACGATGGTTCGACGGATGCGACCGGGGCGATTCTCGACGCTTTTGCCCGAACGGAAAGCCGCGCCAAGGTGGTGCACGTGCACAACGAGGGCGTTTCGGCGGCGCGGAACCGCGGCATTTCGATGGCGACGGGGCGGTATATCGCTTTTTGTGGACGCGGACGACGTGCTGGAGGAGAACGCGCTGTCGATTCTCTATCAGGCCGCGATGCGCACCGGCGCGCAGATCACGTCGGCCAACCATACGCTCTTCGATGTGGAGAGGGGCTGCCGGGTTCCGGTGGAAATCGAGCCGGTCGTGCCGCAGCCCTCGGAGATCGTCCGCGAGATCATCCATATGCACCGCATCTACAACAACCTGTGGAACAAGCTGTATGTCCGCGAGCTGTTTGAGGATGGGCTGAGGCTGGATGAAAAACGTGCGCATCGGCGAGGACGCGCTGCTCAATTTGCAGCTATATCTGCGCGCGAAGAACATCGCGCATATTCCGGATCGAACCTATGTCTACCGCGTACACGGCAGTTCCGCCATGGCGAACATGGGGCTTTACAGCGAGGCGCATCAGCCGATGCTCAGGAGCATGAGCGCGATTCTGCTGCGTGAAGGCGTCAAGGAGCTGTATTTCCGCGATTTTCTGCAAAGCTGCGTCTGGGTGGATGAAAAAGGAAACCGGCATTTTTGCCTGCATGAAGCGCTTTAACGCGCACATTCGGCCGCTCGTGCTCGACGGTGTGCAGGAGGAGCGGATTCCGCAGTGGGATTTGCGCGTGTACCGCGCGGTGGTCAAGGGCTGGTTCCCGCAGTTATACGTCCTGCTGCGCGTGCGGGAAAAGCTGACGAAAAAGAAATGGGGGATTCGGCGATGAGGGTGCTGCTGTATAACCATTCCGGCTGCGAAAACCGCGGCTGCGAAGCGATTGTGCGCTCGACCTCCGCGCTGCTTGCGCAAAGGGGAGCGAGAACGATTCTCACCTCCGGTCAGGCCGAATCGGATGGCGGGCTGCGCCTGCCGGATGTCGAGCGGGTTGTCGCCGAGCAGATTTCGCCGTACAGCGTCAGCCGCCTCATCAATTCGATTGGCTTTCGGCTGGGCATGCCGCGCGAGCACGAGGTGGCGCGCCAGTATCTGCCGGTGATCCGCGCGGGGCGGGAGGCGGACGTCTGCCTTGCCGTCGGCGGCGACACCTATTGCTATGGGCCGCAGGAGCATATCCGGGTCATCAACGGCAGGCTGCACCGGGCGGGCAAGCCGCTTGTGCTTTGGGGATGTTCGGTGAACCCGGAGCTGATCGGGGGCGAATATCTGGCGGATTTGAAGGCCTACGATATGATTGTCGCGCGCGAATCCATCACGGCGCAGGCGATGCGCGACGCAGGGCTGAGCGTGCGGACGTGGTGCGATCCGGCGTTCACCCTGACAGCGGAGGAACTGCCCCTTCCGGACGGCTGGCGGGAAAAACAGACCGTCGGTCTGAACGTGAGTCCGCTGATTCTGGATCACACGAAGGATAAAAATACGGCGCTGAACGCATTCGTCGCGCTGGTTCGCCATATTCTGCGGACGAGCGAGAACGCCGTCGCGCTGATTCCGCATGTCACATGGGCGCACGACAACGATGTGGATGCGCTTTTCGCCATCAAGGCGCAGTTTGCGGATGAGCCGCGTGTGTTCCTTTTGCCGGATTGCCTCAATGCGATGCAGTATAAGGGCTATGTGAAGCGGCTCAGCGGGCTGGTCGCGGCGCGGACGCATGTTTCCATCGCGGCCTATTCGACGTTTGTGCCGACGCTGGTGATCGGTTATTCGGTCAAGGCGAGGGGCATTGCGCGGGATTTGTTCGGCGATGAGGCGGGGCATCTGCTCCCTGCGCAGGAGCTTTCCGGCGAGGCGGAGCTGATTGCGGCGTATGACGCGCTGATGAAGCGCGGGGACGCGGAGCGCGAACAGCTTCAAAGACGGATGCCGTCGTATATGGCGGGCAGGAGGAGACGCTGGACGCTGTGTTGAATTTGGCGAAAGGAAAATGAGCATGAGGCAGACGGTACGAAAGAACCCGGCGGAATGCACGGGCTGTGGCGCGTGCGTGAGCATATGCCCGAAGCAGGCGATCACCATGCAGCCGGACGCGGAGGGATTTCTGTATCCGAAGGTGGACGGGGAAAAGTGCGTTTCCTGCGACTTGTGCGAAAAAGCGCTGCCCGGCGGGGCGGGAATGCCGGAACGCCCCGCGCATCTGTTCGGCGCGCAGGCCAAGGATGAGGCGCTTCGGGGCAGTCATCCTCCGGCGGCGTGTTCACGCTGCTTGCGCGCGAGGTGATTCGGCAGGGCGGCGTGGTGTTCGGCGCGGCGTTTGACGAAGCGCTGCACGTCGAGCACATCGGGGCGTTCGACGAGAGCGAGCTTTCCGGCATGCGCGGCTCCAAATATGTGCAGAGCGACGCGGCGGACGCGATCGGAAACGCAGTTTCGCTGCTGAAAAGGGATATTCCGGTGCTGTTTTCCGGCACGCCCTGCCAGATCAGCGGCCTGATGGCGGCGCTGGGCGGAACAAAGACGGATAAGCTGCTGACGGTGGATTTTGTCTGCCACGGCGTGCCGTCGCCGGGGGTGTTCGCATCCTATCTGGCGGAGCTGGAGAAGGAGCGGGGCAGCCGCGTCCGCGCCTATGCGTTCCGCGATAAGCGCCTTTGGCTGGAAGAATTTTTCCGTCGTCGCGACATTTGAAAACGGCGAAACGCACACGGGGACGCAGACAACCGACCCGTATCTGTACGGATTTCTGCAAAATTTATATCTGCGTCCGTCCTGCCACGAATGCGGTCAACTGCGCGGAAAGCGGGATGCGGCGGATATCACGCTGGCCGATCTGTGGGGGCGGACACGATCTGCCCTGAACGGGATGACGACACCGGGCTTTCGCTCGTGATGACCCATACGCAGAAGGGGCGGCAGGTGCTTGACGCGATTGGGGCGCAGGTAACCCGCTTCGCCGTGCAGAATATGGAGAGCATGACGCGCATGAACCCGAGTCTCGTGCAGCCGTCAAAACCGCACGACAAGCGCGCGGCGTTCTTCAAGCGGTATCGGTCACATGGCTTTGAAAGCGAACGGGTGATGAAGCTGCTCCGCGGCCCGAGCGCGGCGGAACGGGCGGCAAAGCGCATCGCACACCTGCCGGCCGGCGCGATGCGGCGAATCAAAAACCTGATTACAAAATAAACCGACCGTCGGTTTGGAACATATCGAGCATAAACGGGCGAAAAGACCCGGCACATGCATGAATGATGAATGGATTGTGGATTGTTGTATTGAGGAATGAGTATGACCAAGGAAAAGAAGAACCTGCAAAACGCCATGACTGAAGGCGTTATCTGGAAACAGCTTCTGCTGTTCTTTTTCCCGATTGTGCTGGGCACATTTTTCCAGCAGCTCTATAACACGGCGGACGCCATTATCGTCGGAAAGTTTGTCGGCAAAGAGGCGCTGGCGGCGGTCGGTGGCACGACGGGCACGCTGATCAATCTGCTGGTCGGTTTTTTCGTCGGCTTGTCTTCCGGCGCGTCGGTCATTATTTCGCAGTTTTTCGGCGCGCGCAGGCCGGACGACGTATCCCGCGCGGTGCACACGACGATGGCGCTGGCGCTGGCCAGCGGCGCGGCGCTGACTGTGCTCGGCATTTGGTCGAGCAGAGCCGTGCTGGTGATGATGGGCACGCCGGAGGATGTGCTGGGGCACGCGGTGACCTACATTAACATCTATTTTCTGGGCATGATTCCGTCGCTGATTTACAACATCGGCTCGGGCATCCTGCGCGCCGTCGGCGATTCCAGACGGCCGCTGTTCTTCCTGATCAGCGCGACCATGACGAACATCGTGCTGGACGTCGTGCTGGTCATCGGCCTCAATATGGGCGTTGCGGGCGCGGCGGCGGCGACGGTGCTCAGTCAGGTGGTCAGCGCCGTGCTGGTGATGATGACGCTGTGCCGCTCGCCGCAGGTCTACCGCGTGCAGCTCAAAAAGATTCGTTTTTACGGCGATATGCTCGTGCGCATTGTCCGCATCGGCCTGCCCGCCGGTCTGCAATCCGTCATGTATTCGCTCTCCAACATCATCATTCAGGCGAGCGTCAACGGCTTCGGCACGGACGTCATGGCGGCGTACACCGCTTACGGCAAGGTGGACGGCATGTATTGATGGTCATTAATGCGTTCGGCGTTGCCATCACGACCTTTGTTGGCCAGAATTTCGGCGCGCGGCTCTATGACCGCATGAAGAAGAGCATCAACGTCTGCCTGGGCATTGCCGCGGCGGTGACGCTCCTGCTCAGCGGGGTGCTGATGGTCGTTGCCGAACCCCTGCTCGGCCTGTTCAGCGACGACGCGCAGGTTCTTGAAATCGGCCTGTCCATCGTGCGGCTGATTGTGCCGACGTATATCACCTACATCTTCATCGAAATCCTTTCCGGCGCGATGCGCGGCGCGGGCGATTCGCTGATTCCGACGATTATGACGCTCACGGGCGTCTGCCCTGCTGCGCGTGTTCTGGGTGACGGTGGTTGTTTCGGCGCACCATGAACTGAACGTGCTGCTGTTGAGCTATCCGATTACGTGGATCGTGACCTCGGGCATGTTCGTGGTCTATTATCTGCGCGGCAGATGGCTCAAGCGCTGCATCGCCTTGCAGAACGCGGAAAATTAAACGAATTAAATCCAGATGGGATAGATGCCTCTTGACGCGATGTGTCAAAAGACGCGGAGGCTGGGTTACAATAAAAAAACACGGGCATTTTGTGTTCGTCAGACTGTAGACAAAAAGCTATTTTCCCCGAAGGGAGGGAAAAATAGCCCTTTCCGCAAATGAAAGAATAGCTGAATTTCTTGATTTTGCTATTCATGCCAAGTTTGCTTATGTCAACAAGCTGACGGGCATTTTGTGCCCGTCATACCAAGGCAAAGCGAGGCATGGCTGATGGACGAACGCAGGCGCGTGATTCTGCTTCCGGTTCGCCGTCGGCTGGCTGTGCTCGCCTGCGCCTATCTGGCGGGCGTTTACCTGGCGCAGATTGCGGCATTTCCCGCGGTTTGGATTGGATTTCTGTGCGCTTTTTCGGCAGTTCTCGGCCTTTTTCGGCTGAGACGGCGGAAAAGCGCGCTTTTTTGTGTCGCACTGGCGCTTTTCCTGCTCGGCAACGGCGTGACGGCCTCGGTGCTGGCTGTTCGCGATGCGCCGAGCGGGTCGAAGGCCGAGATTATCGGCGAGATCGACGCGATTGAGCGGGAGAACCGCGTCTGGCTGAAGAACGCGACGTGCGACGGCGAAACGCGCTCGCGGCGCGTGTTGGTTACGCTGATGGCGCAGAAGGACGAGACCGCGCCCGCCGTTCAAATCGGCCAGCGGGTGAAGGGGACGGGCAGGCTGTTTGCGCCGAGCGAGCCGCGCAATCCCGGCGGGATCGACGGGCGGATTCGCGCGTTGGCGCGGGATTACGAGCTTTCCGGCTATCTTCTGCCCGGATGGACGGCGGAGGGCGGCGGCCAATTTTCCCTCCGAGAGCTGTTTCGGTGCGCACAAAAGAAGCTGATGCAGCATGCCGAAGCGGTGTTCGGCCGGCAAGCGCCGCTCTTTCAGGCGGTGCTGCTCGGCAGCCGGGAAAATCTGGACGATGATTTGGTGACGGCGATGCGACTGACCGGCATTGTGCACCTGCTGACGGTTTCCGGCATGCATTTATCCCTGATTGCCCTGATGCTCGAAAGACTGCTGAGGCGTTTACCGTGCGGCCGATGGACCCGCTTTGCCGCGCAGACGGTCATTCTGCTTTTCTACACGGGCGTGACGGGCGCGGCGGCTGGAACGGTCCGCGCGCTGATCATGGCGACGCTTCGCAGTCTGGCCGGATGCAGGGGCAGGCGGTATGAGCCGCTGACCGCGTTGACCGTCGCCGCGTGGAGCATGGCGCTGATTCGTCCGGCATGGCCGCTGGATGCGTCGTTCCAATTCTCGTTTTTTGTTCTGCTGGGCATTTTGCTGCTCAGCGGCGCGTGCCTGTCGGCGCTGAATCGGTTTATGCCGTGGATGCGCCGCTATCCGCAGGCGGCGGAAACGCTGGCGGTCAGTTTCAGCGCGCAGGCGGCAGCACTGCCGATACAGCTCCTCTTTTACGGCTATGTGCCGCTGCTGGCGTTGGCGGTGAACGGCTTTGCCGGCGGGCTGATGTCGCTGCTGATGCTGGGCGGAGTTTTCTGCATGGCGGTCGGCGCGGGTCTGCCGACTGTCGGACGATGGCTGGGCGCGGCGGTCGGAGCGGTTTCGGGCGCGGCGCAGCGCCTGATTCTGGGCGTTGCCGGGCTGGAAATCAAAATCTGCCGCCTACCCGCGCCGTATGGCTGGGCTGCCGGTGGCGATTGCCGCAATGATGCTGTGCAGCCGCCGTATTCGGTTTGGCCGCGGCAGAAGGAGGGCGCTCGCGGCAACGCTCTGCATCCTTCTGATCGGCTATCTGCCCCGCTTTGCGCCCGATGCGCGCTATGTTCAGCTTGACGTGGGGCAGGGCGACGCGGCGGTTCTCCGTCACGGGCGGCAGGCGACGCTGGTGGACGTCGGGCCGGCGGGCTGCTACGATGTGCTGCGCTATCTGCGCCGCGAGGGGCTGTACGTCGATGCGCTGATCCTGTCCCATCTGGATGAGGATCACGCCGGGGCGCTCGGCGCGCTGCTGGCTTCCGAAATCGAGATCGGGCGGATCGTCATGCCGTCGGGCGCATCGGAATCCGACGCATCTCCGGCGGTGCGGGAGGCGCTCGAGCTGGCAAACGAAAGGGGCGTTTCAATCGAAACGGCGTCCGCCGGAGCGAAAATCGTTTCGGGCGGCTTTGCGTTTGACGTGCTCTCGCCACAGGATGGGATGGAGGGCGACAACGAGCGTTCGCTGGTGCTGTATACGCAGTCCGTGGGCGCGCGGATTTTGACGACGGGCGACCTGCCCGCAAAGAGCGAAATGGAATCGCCGCCGGATTGCGACATCCTCAAGGTTGCGCACCATGGCAGCAAATACGCGACCAGCGATGAATTTTTGCGGCAAACGACGCCGAAAATCGCGCTCATCAGCGTCGGCGCAAACAACCGATACGGCCACCCGACGGCGCGCGTGCTCGAGGCGCTGGATGCGGTCGGCGCTTCGATTTACAGAACGGATGAAAGCGGCTGCATCACCCTGTGGCTTTCGGAAGGGCGGATCACGGCGCAAACTTATCGCCGCACGCCATCATCAAACCCGCTTCCCGCCGCATATACTCCCTGACAGAGGACAAGCGAGGGGGAAGGGCTTTGAAGCGCAGACAGGCTGGCCATTCAAAGGAAAAGGGCGCGCAGCTCATGCGCCTGCGCACAGCCGATATCTACGGCGGCATGATTCCGTCGCGCCTTCGGGAGGATGAAACGCTGCCGGCGCTGGCGCAGTCCATCGCCCGTCACGGTTTGCTCCAACCCATCGTGGTGCAGGAAAATCCGGCGAACGGCCGCTACATGCTGGTGTGCGGCGCGCGGCGGCTGGCGGCCTGCCGGATGCTGGGACTTGAGGAAATTGACGCAGTGAATATTCCGGGGGACAAGCCTGAGGCCGTCGCCTGTTTTCTGGAGGAGCATTTCGCGCGGAAGGGCGTTTCGTTTTTGGAAGAGGCGCGGCTTTTGAGCGGGGACGGCGTCGCGCAAAAGTGCTGCATGCCCGAAGGGGAGATGCGGCGGCGGCTTTCGATGCTCGAACTGGACGCGCAGACGCAGGCTGCCATCGAGCGCGGCGGCCTTTCCATGGAGCAGGCCGAATGGCTCAAGGGGGTGCAGCCCCAAGCACGGCGGCTGGAGGCGGCGGAGATTATCGCCCAGCGCGGGCTGACGACCGAGCAGGCGCGGCGGCTGCTTGATCGGCCGGAGGAGACGCAGGCATGCGGCAAAAGGCGCGCCGTGCGCCGCGCGGCGGAGGAAGCGCAGCGGCTGAGCGACGCGCTCAATGCGCAGGGCATCCCCGCATGCGCCAGCATGCACGCGCAGGGGCAGGGACTTTGCATACAGATTTTGCTAAAAAATGAACGTCTTTCGTAGAAAAGCAGGAAAAACACCTGTGCATGTCGAAAAAAGAAAGGAAAAACCATCGGTCAATCAAAACCGGGAAAGGACTACCATGTATACCATTCTGACGGATTCGTGTTCCGATTTGAATGCGGAAGTGGCCGCAAAGTTCGATCATTTCGAGGTGATTCCCCTTTCATATACCATTTCCGGCGAGACGAGCTTCCAGCCGTTTGACGACGCGCAGCGCTGCTCCGCCTTTTACGACCGGCTGCGCGCGGGCGAGACGTGCACAACCTCGCAGGTTTCGCCGGGCGACTTTGTCGAGGCGTTTAAGCCGTATGCCGAAAAGGGCGAGGCGGTGCTCGGCCTCATTTTTTCCTCCGCGCTTTCCGGCACGTATGCCTCCGCATGCATGGCGCGGGACATTGTGCACGAGGATTACCCCGACGCGGTGATCGAGCTGGTGGATACGCTGGCGGCCAGTGCGGGCGAGGGCATGGTGGTCTATGACGCGGTTGCGCGCCGCGACGCGGGGATGGCGATTGATGAAAACGCCGCGTATACCCGGGCGCATTTGCAGGAATACGCGCACTGGTTTACGGTGGATGATCTCCACTTCCTCAAGCGCGGCGGCCGTTGCTCGCCGTCCGCGGCTTTCTTCGGCACGATGCTGAAAATCAAGCCCGTGCTGCATGTGGACAGCGAGGGGCGGCTGATCGCCAGAAGCAAGGTGCGTGGCCGCATGCAGGCGCTTCGCGCAATCGCGATGAAATTCGGCGAGCTGGAAGCCGATAAGGATCAGATGATTTTCATTAGCCACGGCGACTGCGAGAAGGACGCGATGGTGGTGAAGGAGACGCTGGTGAAGGAATTTGGGTGCGACCCGGAGCGGATCATCCTCAGCGCGGTCGGGCCTGTCATCGGCAGCCACTCCGGCCCCGGAACGGTCGCACTGTTTTTCAGAGGCAAGGATCGCGGATGACGCGGCGAAATTGGATGCGCGAAGCGCTGGCGCTGGCGAAGCAGGCGCAGCTTGCGGGCGAAGTGCCGGTCGGCGCGGTCGTTGTGCACGAAGGGAATATCGTCGCGCGGGCAAGGAACGAGCGGGAGACGACCGGCGACCCGACGGCACACGCCGAGGTGCTTGCGCTCCGCCGCGCGGCGGCGGCGCTGGGGCGGAGGCGGCTGAAGGGCTGCACGCTGGTGGTGACGCTGGAACCGTGCCCGATGTGCGCCGGCGCGATTACGATGTCCGGCATAGACGAGGTTCTTTTCGGCGCTTACGACCCGCGCTGCGGCTGCGCGGGCAGTTTGTATAATCTGCCGGAGGACGCGGCGTTCGGCCGTGTCATCCCGTGCTCCGGCGGTTTGCTGGAGGCGGAATGCCAAGGCATGCTGGATGCGTTTTTTGATTCAAGACGGGGATAAAACTGCAAGAATAGGGATATGCAAGAGCGCATATCCTTTTTTTGACACTTTATGCAGATGAATCTATCATTTTCCTCGGAAATGACCCTTGACAACCGGCGGGAGATGCATGTATAGTAAACGCATCCGACCAAAGGCCGCCATTCGCGGGGAAAGAGAATCATATGAACAGCAAAAAGCCGTTTTTGACGCTTGAGCAGGCGCGGGAAATCGCCAAGGCATACCCGACGCCTTTCCATATTTATGACGAGGCGGGGATTCGCCGCACCGCGCGCGCCCTGAAGGCGGCGTTCGCGTGGAATCCAGGTTTCAAGGAGTATTTCGCGGTGAAGGCGACGCCGAACCCGTTCATCCTCAAGATTTTGCGCGAGGAAGGATGCGGGGTGGACTGCTCCTCGGAAACGGAGCTGATGCTCAGCGAGGCGTCCGGCTTTGCCGGGCACGAGATCATGTTTTCCTCCAACGAAACGCAGGGGCGCGAGTTCGCGCGCGCCTGTCGTCAGGGCGCGATCATCAATCTGGATGATTTCACGCTGATTGATACGCTGGAACGGGCTTGCGGAATCCCGGAAACGGTCTGCTGCCGCTACAATCCGGGCGGAGAGTTTTCCATCGGCAACCACATTATGAATCAGCCGAAGGACGCGAAATACGGCATGACGCGCGCGCAGCTCACGCAGGCATACCGCGTTCTGATGCAGAAGGGCGCAAAGCGCCTTGGCCTGCATGCGTTCCTCGCCTCCAACACGCTGACCAACGCCTATTATCCGACGCTGGCGAAGATCCTGTTCACCACGGCGGTGGAGCTTCACCGGGAAACCGGCGCGAAAATCGCGTTTATCAACCTCTCCGGCGGCGTGGGGATTCCATATCGCCCGGAGGAACCCGCCAACGACATCGCCGCCATCGGCGAGGGGGTGCGAAAGGCCTATGAAGAGGTGCTCGTGCCCGCGGGCATGGGCGACGTGGCCATCTTCACCGAGCTGGGGCGCTTTGTGCTCGGGCCGAACGGCGCGCTGGTGACGACCGCCTGCCACGAAAAGCACACGTATAAGGAATATATCGGCGTGGACGCATGCGCCTGCAATCTGATGCGCCCGGCCATGTACGGCGCGTATCACCACATCACCGTGCTGGGGAAGGAAGACGCGCCCTGCGACCACGTGTACGACGTGGTGGGCAGCCTGTGCGAAAACAACGATAAATTCGCCGTCGATCGTTGTCTGCCGAACATCGAGATGGGCGACCTGCTGTATATCCACGACACGGGGGCGCACGGCTTTTCGATGGGTTACAACTATAACGGCAAACTGCGCAGCGCGGAGCTGCTTCTGCGCGAGGATGGAAGCGTGCAGATGATCCGCCGCGCCGAAACCCCGGCCGATTATTTCGCGACGCTCGACTTCGCGGGGCTGAACATCAAAAATTGAGCATCGGGGACTGAATAAAGAAGCCGCCGCTTTTCTTCGAAAAACGAAGAAAAGCGGCGGCTTTTGAAACGAAGAGACGCCCCTGAAACGGGCGCGGCGTCAGCCCAGCCAGCCGAGCGCGCGCATGCGGCTTTCAATCGGCGCATGCAGCATTTCGTCCTTAAAATAGACGTATTTCGCGGAAGAGGGACGAGCCGGCCGTCGCTCCACCTGACCAGACCGACGCCGCGCGCATCCAGACCGTAGGCGGATAAATCCTTCCCCTCCGGCGGGACGATGTGCGACACACGCCCGTGACAGCGATTGCCGAGGAACAGCACAAAGCGCCCCGCGTCCGGATCGAGGGACAGATGGTTGCCCGTGAAGCCGCTCAGGCCGATGGAGCGCGCGCCCATCCAATGCGGCACCTCGCTGAGCCGTTGCAGCGGATGTTTGGAAAAGCAGAGATAGCCCAGATATTGGCGATACGTGCCATCCCCATGCGAAAAGCCCGTTCGATTCACGCCGATTTCGCAGAGCGTTTCGGGTCGGAGCAATTCGCCGGAGAGCAGCGCCTGCGCAAAGCGAACCATGTCTTTTCGGGTGGAGAACAGCCCGGCGTGGCCGCAGAGGTCGCGCCCGCCGTTGCTGAGAAGCAGGGCTTTCGGATCGTGCGGCGCACCGCAGGGCACGTCGGTGCGCAGAATCCAATTGTCGCCCTCGATGCGGTGCTCGTAATTGTAGCAGACGCAGCGGGAGCGCAGCGCTTCCGGCACGACGGCGAACGTCTCCTGCATACCGGCGGGCGAGAGAATCCACGTTCGGATGGCCTCGAACAGGCTCATTCCCGTCTTCGCCTCGATAATATACTTGATCGCCATGGCGTTCATGTCGGAATAGACGCGGATGGCGGGCGTGGGGCAGACGCTCGTGGCAAACAGACGGCGCAGCCCCGCCTCGCGGGAGGGAGCGGCGTCGATGCGGCCGGGCGTTTGCAGGCTGACGCGGAAGCCGAGCACATCGCCCACCGTCACGTGCCGAAGGCTGGCAAAGCGCGGGTCGATCTGCCCGACCCATTCATCCAGCGAGAGGCGGCCGCTCTCCACGAGCGCCAGCGTGACGACGGCGGTAAACAGCTTGGTCAGCGACGCGAGATCGTAAATCGTGTCGGGCTGGAACGGACGAACGGCGGGGAGAAAGCCGCTTCCCGTGCGCGTCAGCTCCTGCGCGCGGCCATACTGCGTCCATTCGCTGTGGACAGGCGTGCCGTAGGCGACGGTAACGCCGGTCAGCATACGGCTTTCGTCGCAGAGAAAACGCATGTTGTCCTTGAGACGTTCATCCATGGGGAACCTCCGAAAAAGACGCGCCTCGGCAGGAAAAGCGGGACGCATGTTCGAATTTATAGCAGAAAACAAAAGGGGGAACGGGCATGGAGATGCGGCTGCTCAGCGCCGCGCTGGAGAACGAAATCGAGGCGGCGCAGAGCGAAACCCTTGAATTGACCAAAACGCTTTGCCGGATTCCCGCGCCGAGCCATCGGGAGGAGCGCGGCCTTCATCAGGGAATGGCTGGAGGCGCGCGGATTTTCCGCCGAAATCGACGACGCAAAAAACGTGCGATGCGGCTGGGGCGTGGAGGAAAGCGGAGAAATCGCCGTCGTGATGGCGCATATCGACACTGTGTTCCCAGATCTGGAGCCGATGCCGATGCGCGAGGAAAACGGGCGGCTGTACTGCCCCGGCGTGGGGGACGACACGGCCAACGTCGCGGGCATGCTGATCCTGATGGACAGGATGCGGCGGCTCGGCCTTCGCCCGAACGGCGGCGTGCTGTTCGTCTGCAACAGCTGCGAAGAGGGGCTGGGCAACCTCAAGGGCTGCAAGGCCATTATGCGCGATTTCGCGCCGCGCGTCAAGGCATTTCTTTCGCTGGACGATCAATCGACCCACGTTTGCGCCCGCGCGGTCGGTTCCGCGCGATACCGAATCACGGCGGACACGCGCGGGGGACACAGCTTTGCGGATTTCGGCGCAAGGAGCGCGATTGAGGTGCTCAGCCGCCTGACCTGCGCGCTGTACCGGCAGGCGCTGCCGCGCGCGGCGGGGAGCGTGACGACGTACAACGTGGGCATGATTTCCGGCGGCACGTCGATCAACGCCATCGCGCAGCACGCGGAGATGCTGTATGAATACCGCTCGAACGACGCAAAGAGTCTGGCGGCCATGGAGGAAAAGCTGAACGTCATCCTCCGGGAAAACGCGCTGCCGGACGCGAAGGTGACGGTCGAGCTGCTCGGCGAGCGCCCCTGCGGCACGGCGACCGACCCGGCGGCGCAAAAGGCGCTGGAAACGGCGTGCTGCGCCGCGCTGAAGCACTATGTCGGCGGGAAAAAGCCCATCAGCGTCGGTTCGACGGATTGCAATATCCCGCTGTCGCTGGGGATTCCGTCGGCGAGCTTCGGCATGTATCGCGGCGGCGGTGCGCACACGCGGGAAGAATGGATCGAGCCATCCTCGCTCTGCGGCGGAATGAAGGCGGCGGCCAGCGTGCTGATGAACTGGTTTAGTTGAAAAAAATGCTCCTCGGCGGCCGCCGGGGGAGCATTGCTGCGTTTATTCGACCAGATAGGTGTATCGAACGGTCAGGCGCGGCATGGTGTCATACAGGCCGTAGGCCTCGCCGTAGATGCGGTATTTGGTGCCGATGGTCCACGTCGTCTTGGAGCTGTTTTCCAGCATGACCAGCTTTTCAAAGTTGTCCGTTCCGATGTTCATAATGGCCATCTGCGGGGTGGTGCTGACGATGCGGGTGATCGTGCCCGTGCCCATGTAAATCGTGCCCTTGCGCATGGTGATGTAATTCACCAGATCGGTGTATTGCGCATCCAGATCCCACGCGCGGCGGGTGTAGATATCGGCGTTGGGCATGTAATACACAGTATGGGTGATGACGGAATCGGCCTTGCCCTCATACGAGGCGCGAATCACCACGTCGTTGTTGCCCAGATGGGAGAACAGCGGGACGAAGCTGAACCGACCCGTCGCGGGATCGACCTCCAGATTGCGGTGCGGGAAATCGACGGTGATGGTCGCGCCGGGGAGCGTCGTGCCGCTGATGGAGGGAATATGCATCTGCGCTTTTTCCTCCGCCGTGGCGGCGGCATATTTTTCGGCGGAAATCGGTTCGTAGTTCCATTCGACCAGCACGGTGGCGTCCAGCTCCAGCGGGATTTCCTGCTCGGCGCGGTAGAGCGTGACCTCCATCTTGTTTTCGCGGCAGTATTTGCTCTTAACCGAGATGGAAATCGTGTTGTCGCCGACGGGCAGAACCTGCACGTTCTTGGAAACGTTGCCTGTTTCGCGGATCAGCGTGGAGACGTTCGTGCCGTCGATGATAACCGTGGAGCCCTTTTCGACGTTGATCTGCACTTCGTAGATCGAAACGCCGACCTCCGCGCGCACCGTCGCGGGCTTGACGAGCCGAATCGGCGAGAGCGGCACATCGACCGTGTACTCAATCGGGTCGAGCTGGTACTGGTCGCCCTCCTGCGAATAGCGGATGTAGGGGGTGATGGAAATATCCATCGTATCGGTCTCCACCGCCGTTGCGAACGTGGAGGATTCGGTGTCGTACCACATATAATCCGGCACGGTGATGGTGACCTTTCCATCCGCGATGACGTAGGAGGTCTGCATCTCCCGCAGATAGACCGTGGCGTTTTCGCGGCCGTAAATGGTGATGACGTGCGCGGGATGATCGTCCACGGTGGCGGTCGTCAGCTCGACGCGGGTTTCGTTGTCGTTTCGCACCTGCATCCCCTGAGAGAGTACGAAGTGGCGCGCGATCAGCACGCCGCCCACGCCCATCGCGCCGCAGCCGAGCAGCAGAAGCAGGATGGTCAGCAGAACGCGAAGCGGACTCTTTCTGCGTTTTCCGGGGCCGCGCGCGTCCTGCTCCGCATAGGCGGGGCGCGTCTGCACGCGCCGGGGCATGTATTCGTCGTCCGTCAGCGCGCCCTGATCGCCGGGATCGGGCGTGTAGCCGTCGTAATAGATCGGCGCGTGCGGGTCGTCGTCGTCATAAGCCAGCGGGTGCTCGTGCGCGGGGTCGCCGAAATAACCGTATTCATCCTCGGGCGGTGCGTCCTCAGCATCCGGCCGGGTATAGGCGGCCTGCTTCTGCTCCTGCCGACGGCGGATGGCCGCGCTGTCCCCGCTGTATCCTGCGGAAAGATCGTCCGCTTCCGGAATGGGACGGACAATCTGCGCCTCCTGAATGGAGCGGCGGATGCTGTCGGCCTGCTGACGCATCTGGCGGATGCGCTTTTTGCCGTCCTCGCGGCGCTTTTTCAGGTCTTCCAGCTCGTCGGTCAACTGGGCGCGGTCAAGCTCCTCCGGGTCGAAGCCGGGTTCCTTTTCCGGCGCGTCCGGCTTGGCCTCGCTCCATTCGTCCTTTTCGTCAAACGTCGTGATTTCAAGCGACGGTTTTTTCTTGTGCAGGGATTCTTCCCACGCGGCGGGGCCTTCCGGGGCATTCGGCAGCGGCGCGCCGCACTGGGTGCATTTGGGCAGATAGGCTGCGTTCCATGCGCCGCACTTGGGGCATTTCATTGATTCAAAACCTCCGAAAATGGGCTAAATAAAAGGGTTAAAAGTCGGTAAACAATATCTAATTCGCGCTCTATGTACAAAAATCCTCTTTTTTCGGCCGAAACGAAAACGAATCCGCCGTGGGGGTTGAAGTGTCGGCGCGTTTGGGTTATAATAAACGACAAAGAATCTCGGAGGTTTTGCGCTTATGATGGATCATTTCAAGGAGGACATTGTCAGCCCGCGCGCAAAGGTGCTGTCTAACGTCCTTTACGTGCTCTGCTGGGTGTTTATCGTGCTCTTCGGCGGCTATGCGCTGATGATGCTGCAGGTGGTCATGCTGCAATTCAGCGTGACGGCGCTCGTCACGGTGCTGATGGCGGCGGCCTTCGCCGTGCTGCTGTTCTTCCTCAAGGATAACCTCAAGGTGGAATATGAATACACGTTCACCAACGGTTCGCTGGATTTTGCGAAGGTCTTTCGTCAGGCCAAGCGCAAGGAGCTGGGCAGCATGAACGTTAAGAACGTCTCCGCCTGCGGCCATGTGGCCGGGGGACAGCTTCCGCCGCTACCTGGCGATGAAGGACGTGGAAAAGAAGAACTGGTTCGCCAACCGCGACGGCAACCTCTTCTACTTCTATTATGTCAAGGAAAGCAAAAAGCACATGATTATCATTGAACCGAGCGAGGAAATGGTGGAGATGATCCGCCAGTACCTGCCCGCGGGCGTTTATCAGGGCTAAAACGGTTCCGGCGCGCAAGAGCGGTCGGAGCTTTCTTTCCAAGGGGAGAAACCATGATTTATTTGGATAACAGCGCGACGACGCGCCCGTTTGACGGTGTGATCGACGTGATGGATCGCTGCATGCGCGAGCAGTATTTCAACGCTTCCGCCGCGTATAAGCCCGCCGTCGATGTGGATCGGGCGATGCGCGAATGTCGAAAGACGATTGCCGCGCAGCTTGGTATTCAGGAAAGCGGCGTGATTTTTACCGGCGGCGGCACGGAAAGCGACAACCTCGCGATTCTCGGCACGGCGGCGGCGCTTCGCCAGGGCGCGAATTTCGTTTGCAGCGCCATCGAGCACCCGGCGGTGGCGGAAACCATCCGGCGCGTGGAGCAGATGGGGCACACGGTGCGCGTGCTGCCGATTGATGCGCGCGGCGTGGTCGATCTGGCCGCCTGCGAGACGGTGATCGACGAGCACACGGCGCTGGTGAGCTGCATGCAGGTGAGCAACGAAACCGGCGCGATTCAGCCGGTGGAGGCGCTAAACAAGCTGGCGCGCAGGGAAAAACCCGAACGTGCGGATTCACGTGGACGGCGTGCAGGGGTTCATGCGCGTGCCGATGCACATGGAGCGCATGGGCGTGGATCTGTACGCGCTGAGCGGGCACAAGATTCACGGGCCGAAAGGGATCGGCGTGCTGGCGGTTCGCCCCGGTGTGCGGCTGATTCCGCAGATCACGGGCGGCGGACAGGAAAAGGGGCTGCGGTCGGGCACCTATAATTCCCCGGCCATTCTGGGGCTGGGCGAGGCGGTGAAAACCCCTTGCCGCGGACGCGGAAGCCGTGAAGCGGATGCGCGGGATGAAGGCGCGCGTCTCTGGGCGGCGCTTTCGCAGGAGGAAGGCATCCGCCTCAACGGGCCGATGCCGGAGGATGCGGACAGCGCGCCGCATATCCTGAGCCTGTCCTTTGACGGCGTGCGCGGCGAGGTGATGCGCAACGCGCTGGAAGGCGAGGGCGTGCTGGTTTCACGGGCTCGGCCTGTGCATCCCACAAGCAGAAGGTCAGCCCGACGCTGCGCGCGATGGGGCTGTCTCAGGCGCAGGCGGACGGAACGGTTCGCGTGAGCCTGGGCGCACTGAACACGATGGACGAAATGGACGAGGCGGCGCGCCACATGCTGGCGCTTTTTACCGCATGCTTCGCCAATTCAAAAGGAGATAAAACGGTGAGAGACCTGTTGGTTCGCTTCGGCGAGGTGTTTTTGAAGGGGCAGAACCGCCCGTTCTTTATGAAAAAGCTGATGGATCACATCCGTCAGGCCGTGCGCCCGGTGAACGGCCGCGTCTGGATGAGCGAAGGGCGCTTCTACGTATCCGATTTTACGGATATGGACGAGTGCATCCGCCGCGTGACGCGCGTGTTCGGCGTTCATTCTGTCAGCCTCGGCCATCGAGATGGACAAGGACGATTTCGAGGCGATCTGCGAGCAGGCGGCTAAAATGATGGAGCCGCTTTCCGGCACGTTCAAGGTGCTGGCGCGCCGCTCGGACAAGCGCTATCCGCTCGATTCCCCGGCGATCATGCGCGAGGCGGGCGGCTACATCCTCGAACATGTGCCGCACCTGAGCGTGGATGTCAACCATCCCGATCACACGATGATGATCGAGATCCGCGACCATGCGTATCTGTCCGTCAAGCGCATCCCCGCCGTTGAGGGCATGCCGATGGGCACGAACGGCAAGGCGTGTCTGCTGCTCTCCGGCGGCATTGACAGCCCGGTGGCAGGCTTTATGATTGCCAAGCGCGGCGTTGAGCTCTGCTGCGTGCACTATCATTCCTTCCCGTATACCAGCGAGCGCGCGCGGGAAAAGGTGCTTGAGCTGGCGCGGCTGCTGAGCGAATACTGCGGCAAAATGCGCGTGCATGTCGTGCCGTTTACCGAAATTCAGATGCAGATTCACGCCAAGTGCCCGGAAAATTACACGACGCTCATCATGCGCCGCTATATGATGCGCATCGCCGAGATCATCGCCCGCAAGGACGGCGCGCAGGCGCTGATTACCGGCGAATCCATCGGTCAGGTCGCCAGCCAGACGATGGAGGCGCTCGGCTGCACGGACGCGGTGGTGAACATGCCGGTTTTCCGCCCGGCCATCGGCATGGACAAGAGCGAGATCATCGAACGCGCGCAGAAGATCGGCACGTTTGAAACATCCTCCCTGCCGTATGAGGATTGCTGCACGGTCTTCACGCCGAAGCACCCGGCGACGCACCCGCGCATCGAACTGATCCAGAAGGCGGAGGACGCGCGCTGGACAGCGAGGCCTTTGATCGCCGCCGCCATCGAGGGCACGGAAGTCATTGAAGTGGGCTAAACCCGTATACCCGACATAAGATGAACGCAGAGGAACGAAACCTCTGCGTTTTTTTTCGTTCAAGGAGGGGTGAGCCGTTGAGGATGAGCGGCGGCGCTGGCGGCGCGGATGACGGACAAGGCGGCGAAGCTCCTGCTGGATATGCCGCTCCGGCAGATGCGGCGGCTGGAGGAAATGCGCTTTTATGCCGGGCAGAACGCCTGCTTTGTGTTCGACGGGCGCGGCGAAACGCAAAACGTCTTTTTTTCACAGCGGGACGTGGACGGAGCTGTGACGGCGCTCTGCGGCCACTCGCGATATGCCTATGAAACCCAGCTGGCGCAGGGATATATTCCGCTGGGGAACGGCTGCCGCGCGGGCGTGTGCGGGCGCGTGACGACGGGCGAAAGCGGGCGGCTTTCGTCGCCGACCTCCGTGTGTATTCGCGTGGCCAGAGACGTTCCGGGGGCGAGCGGCGGCGTTTTGCCGTATATCATGGGCGAAGGCGGGCGGGTCTGCCGCGCGCTGCTTCTCGGCCAGCCGGGATGCGGCAAGACGACGGTGCTTCGCGACGCGGCGAAAAAGCTGGCGGACATGGGGATTCGCGTGGCGGTCTGCGACGAGCGGGAGGAGCTTTTTCCGACGGGCGAGGTGGAACAGGGGATCGACGTGATGCGCGGCGCCGATAAGGCGGAAGCCGTGGAGATGCTTCTGCGCGCGATGGCGCCGCAGGCGATTCTCTGCGACGAAATCGGGAACGAGCGGGACGCGCAGGCGCTCGAAAAACGCCGCCAGATGCGGAGTCGGCCTGCTGGCCAGCGCGCACGCCGGAACATGGACGGACGTTTTGCGCCGGCCGATTCTGAAACGGCTGTATGACGGGGCGACGTTTGAGCGGTATCTGCTGCTCGGGCGGCATGGCCGGCTTGCGGCGGCATATGACGCGGAAGGGACGCCGCTTTTCAAGGAGGATGGAACGGATGTGGAACACGGCGGTGATGGCCATGATTTCGCTCAGCGCAATCGGGTTTGCGGTGGCGGATGGCGAGACGCGGCGCGTTCGGTGGATTCAGGCGATGCGCCGCTGTATTCTGCGGATGAACGACGTCATTCGCTATGAGCGGCTTCCGCTGGCTGCGCTGCTCGCGCGGATGGATTTGCGCGCGACGCGCGAGCAAAGGAGCTGACAAGGCTGCTGCACCTGTGCGGAGAGAGCGAATGGAAAACAGCGCCAACCCGCAGCTCGTCGAGCTTTTCGTGCGCGAGGCGGGCAGAACGCCGAGCTACGGCGTGCTGGCCGAAGCGGACAGGAGGCGTTTGAACAGGTGCTCGGCGAGCTTGGGCGGACAGGCTGGAGGAACAGCTTCGGATTCTTTCCGAGGCGGACGGGCGCCTATATCAGCGGGAGGAGAGCCTGCGCCGGGACGCGGCCAGACGCGCGCAGATGATCCGAACGCTGGGCGTGACGGGCGGCGCGGCGGCGTTTCTGATGCTGATCTAGGAGGGTGCGCCATGAACATTGATCTGCTGTTTCAAATCGCGGGCGTCGGGATCCTGATTTTTGCGGTGAATCAGGTGCTGCAAAAGGCGGGGCGGGAGGATATCGCCGTGCTGGCCTCCGTGGCGGGGCTGGTTGTGGTGATGTTTCTGGTCGTTGACTTGGTGGCGCAGCTCCTCAACAACGTCAAAAAGCATTTTTCGGCTTGTATTAAGGGAGGCACTTTATGGTTCGGCTGATCGGTTTTGCCTGCTTGCGGCGGTGATGAGGCGATGTCCTGCGGCAGATGAATCCGGGCATGGCGGCGCTTTTGTGTGGCGTTCGGCGCGATGACGCTGCTGATGCTGCTGCCCGCCGTGGGCGAATACGCGGCGCAGATTCGAGATTTTCTATCGAACTGTCGCTGGAGGCGGTATACGGTCAGACCATGCTCAAGGCGATGGGCATCGTGCTGATGACGCAGTTCGCCGCGCAGGTCTGCCGGGACATGGACGCGCCGTCAATCGCCTGCCGCGCGGAACTTTGCGGGCGGCTGATGCTGCTTGGCGTGGCGCTCCCGATTTTTTTCGAAGCTGACGCAGATGGCGGTCGGCGCGCTGCAATGAGACGGCTTTGCGGCGCTTTTTCTGCTTGCGCTGCTCGCTTCCGGCGGCTGCCGCGGCGGAGAAAACGGAGGAACGGGTCGCGCAGGGGATTGAAAGCGTGATCGACGGTATGGATTTTGCGGCGGTCGAGGATGTGACGCTGGACGTGCCCGGCTGGCCGGAGCACCGAACCCTTTTGAGCAGACGGTGCAAGCGCTCGCGGGCGGGGAAGGCTTTTCGGCGGACGATGTACTGACGGCGGCGCTCGGTATATTCATGCGGGAGGTCGGCGCGCTGATTCAGATGATGCTTTCCGTCATGCTGCCGGTGGTGCTGGCCAGTCTGCTGATGCATACGCTTTCGCCGCAGTCGGATTCGCTTTCGGCCATGAGCAGGAGCGCCTGCTTCGTGCTGGTGTTGACGCCGGTGATCGTGACGACGCTCGGCGCTCACACGCGGCAGACCATCGTGACCATGACGCGCCACATGGAACGGCTTCTGCCGATGCTGCTGACCCTGCTGACGGCGTTGGGCGGCAGCGCGTCCTCCGCGTTTCTGCATCCGATGGTCGCGGCGGCTTCGGGCAGCATGGTTTTTCTTGCGCGGGAGGTCATCCTGGGCTGGTGATGTGCACGCGCGGTGACGGCGGTGAACCACCTGTCCGACCGGGCGCACCTGGCGCAGCTCCTGCGCGGCGCGGTCTGCTGGCTGCTCGGGGTGAGCTTCACGGTGTTCCTCGGGGCGATGTCGCTTCAAGGGGTGACGAGCGCGAGCATCGACGGCGTGGCGATTCGCGCGGCCAAATACGCGGTGGATAACTTTGTGCCGGTCGTCGGCGGCATGTTCTCCGACACGATGGACACGCTGGTGGGCTGTACGCTGATCGTCAAAAACGCGCTGGGCGTGGCGGCGGTGCTCGTGCTGGTCGGCGCGCTGGTCGGTCCGCTTCTGCGCACGCTGGCGGTGGTTTTCATGCTGCGGCTGAGCGCGGCGCTGCTTGAACCGATTGCGGACGGCGATATCGTCTGCGCCATCGGGGATTTTTCAAGGACGGTCGTGCTGTTTTTCATCACCATGCTGTGTGTGGGAACGATGTATTTTCTGCTGATTGTGCAGGTGCTGCTGGTGGGCAACCTGACGGTGCTGCTGCGATGACGGGAGGCGGGGCGGATGATGACCCTGATGGCGCGGCTGTGCACGCTCTGCGCGCTGACGGCGATGATTCAAATGGCGCTGGGCGAAAACGACGCGAAAGGGAGTATGCGGATGATCGGCGGGCTGCTGATGCTGCACCTGACGCTGGACGGCGCGCGCGACCTGTGGGAGGCGCTGTCGCAGGCGGCGAGCGTGGAGGCCATTCTGGCGTGCATGATGAAATAGACGGACGACCGAAGAAAAAATGAAGACGGATGAAGACGGATAGAGCGGATAGATTGAGAAGATCAACGGAGAGGATCAATGAAATAGAAGGGAGGGCGCGGCGTGGCGGATTGGTTCAGGAGAATCAAGGCGGCGCTCACGCCGCAGGTGCTTCTGCTGCTGCTCCTTGCGTTTTCGATGATCGGCTACTGCGCCCTTCGGGAAGAAGCGGGCGGGGCGGACAGGCTTGAAAAACAGGCGTCGGCGGTTTTATCCCGCATGGAGGGAGCGGGGCGCGTGGAGGTGACGATTATGACCCGAAAAGCGCAGACGGGCGGGACGGGACTGCTGAAAGGCGAAACAGGCGGAGAAGTGCCGTGCGGCGCGATGGCCGTGGCGCAGGGCGCGGACGATCCGCTGGTGCGGATGCAGCGAACAGGCGCTCTGCGCGCTGCTGGGCTTGCCCAATTCGGCGGTGAGCGTCGTGACGGGAGGAAAATAAATGACAAAAAAGGCGGAAAAAGAGCATCAGGAAGACGATCTATCGCCATCCGGTCGGCGCGCTCCGCGTGTTTTTGCAGCGTGATGCTGCTGACGCTGCTGGGCATATGCGGCTATGCAGGGTCGGCACGGACGAAAAACGTGCAATCGGCCGTCAGTCTCCCCGTGATCCGGACGGAGCTGGAGGGCGACGCCGTCGGTGGCGGCTCGATTGCGGAGGTTCGGGCGCGGCTCAACCGGCAGCGGGAGGAGGAGCTGGCGCTGCTTGACGGGGTGATTGCCGACGCGGGAGGCGATTCGGCGGCGAAGGAGGCCGCGCTGGCGCAGAAGACGCAGATTGCGGAGCGGATGGAGCGCGAAGCGCAGATGACAGCTGTTCTTGAAGGGATGGGCGCGGAGGGCGCGCTGGCCGTTTGCGGCGCGCAGGGCGTGACGCTGCTGGTGCCGCAGACATTCGGCATGGACGAAAACGCCAGAAATCGGCTCTTAAACGCCGTCGGCGGGTCATCCGGGTCGAAAACGGCGCAACTAAAAATCATTCTGATCAAAAAATAAGCGAATTGGAATTGTGCACGGACGGAAAATCTGCTATACTAGTGAATATCCATAGGGAGGTGTTTTTGAAATGAACGAAAATCAGAACGTCGATATCGACCGCGAGCAGGATAACGGTCAGATCACATACGCCAATGAAGTCATTTCTACCATCGTGAGCGTGGCCACCACGGAAGTGGACGGCATCTCCGCCATTGCGGGCAACAGCGGCCTGCTGGGCAAGGGCAAGCTGCCGCGCGGCGTGCGCGTGGATATGAACGGCGAGGACGTCAGCGTTGACGTCAGCGTGACGGTCGATTACGGCATGCCCATCCAGAAGGTTGGCCGCAGCGCGCAGGAGAACGTGCGCAAGTCCATTGAATCCATGACGGGTCTGCATGTGGAAAAGGTGGATCTGCATGTGGTCGGCGTGAGCTTTGAAAAGGAAAACGAAGAGCTCCAGCAGAGCCAGAAGATCGCGCTGAGCCTCGAAGCGGAAGAAGAACAGCATGCGCTGGAAGAAGGCAAGGCGGCGCAGGAGACGCAGGCGCAGGAGCAGGAGCGCGCCGGGACGAGCCGACGGACGAACCGGAAGCCGGGCGGCGGACGAGCCGACCGGGGAAGACGCCGGGCAGGAGGAAGAATCCTCCGAGCAGGCGTAAGGCGAGTGCGTTACGAGAGGCATAAAGGAGGAAACACAGTTTGAAACATCCTGTATGGGATCGGATTTTGATTCTGCTGTGCGCGCTGGTCGCGCTGGGCTGCGCCGCCGGTGTGGTCGCGCTGCTTGTCGGGAAAATCTCCTTTGATATGATCACGGGCTGGATCGCGGCCGTGGATATGAGCAAATTTGTCGTCAAGGCGGCGATGGTCGGCATTGCGGCGCTCTTCGTGTTGCTGTTCCTGCTGCTGTTCGCGATGATTCTGCCGTCCCGAAAGAAGCGCTCGAGCAACTATGCGATTCAGCGCAATGAAAACGGCATGGTTCGCATTTCGCTCAAGGCGCTGGAGACGCTGGTGAACAAGTGCCTCAACCAGCATGCGGAATTGAAGGTTGTCACGTCGTCGCTCTACAGCGACGAGGAGAGCATCCGCGTGGATGTGCACATTTCGCTGCAATCGGATATCAGCATGCCGCTGGCGATTTCCGCGCTGCAAAAGCAGATCAAGAAGTATTTGGAAGCCTGCTCCGGCGTGATGGTGCAGGAGGTGCGCGTCTTTGTGGACAGCACCATTCCGGCGGATGAAAAGACGGAGGCCTCTCCGTATGCCATTCCGACGGCGCTGCTTGGTCTGGACGCCGATCCGCTGCCCGTTGGCAAGCCGGAGAAGCAGGACGAGCCGGAACCCCAGACGGAAGAACAGCAGGGCGCGGAAGCCGAATGCGGCGCGGAGCCTGAGGCCGATGAACCCGAAACGAAGGCCAACGATACGGCGGAAGAAGCGGCGCAGGAAGACGAACAGCAGACGGCAGAGCAGGAGCAGGGTGAACAGGCATGATGGATTTGAAAACGTTTATGAGCCAGATACTCACGCCGGGTACGGTTCCCTGTACGCTCTTCGGGGCAGCGCTCGGCCTGATTTTTGCGGTGCTCTGCCTGACGGTCGGCGTTGGGCCGGCGCTGCTGATTGCGCTTTTCTGCCTGATCGGCGCGATTATCGGCGGCGTAAAGGATAAAAAGAAATTTGTGGAGAACATTTATCTGTTTTTCCATCACGATGAGAACGGCCGCTACTGAGAAGCGGCGCATATTCAATCAATAAAACGGATCGGAGCAAATGAAGAATGGCACGTCCTATAGCGCGTGAAGCTGCGATGCAGCTCGTATTTGAACAACTCTTTGGCGGAGAAGCGACGGCGGAGACCCTCGTTGATCTGATTGATTACAAAACCGAGCGAGAAGGACAGCACCTATATCGACACCGTGGTTTCCGGTGTGAAGGAGCATGCCGAGCAGCTCGACGGCGAAATCGCGGCCTGTCTGCGCGGCTGGACGCTCGCGCGCCTGTCCCGCGTGGATTTGGCGATTATGCGCCTTGCCGTGTACGAAATGCAGTACAGCGGCCTGCCGGCGGCGGTGGCGATCAACGAGGCGGTTGAACTGACGCGCAAATACTCCGGGGAGGAATCCTGCCCGTTCGTCAACGGTGTGCTGGGTACCATCAGCAGAAAGCTGGCGGCGCAGGCATGAGGCTGTTCTGGGCATTGATACAAGCTGCTACGACGTCCTGCGCGCTGGTGACGCCGGAGGGCGAGATTCTCTCTTCGTCCAGACGGCTGCTCACGGTGGAGGATGGCGCGCGCGGGCTCATGCAGTCGCAGGGTCTGTTTCAGCATGTCAAAAATCTGCCGCAGATGGTTCAAAACGTGATGGCCGACGTATCGGACGCTGAGATTTGCGCCGTGTGCGCAAGCACTCGTCCGCGTCCGGCAGAGGATTCGTATATGCCCGTGTTTCGCGCGGGTGAAAGTCAGGCACGCGCAGCAGCTTCATTACTGCGCGTGCCTTTTTATCCTGCCAGCCATCAGGAGGGTCATGTGCGGGCGGCCATGGTGGACGCCGGTATCGACGAGACGAAGCCGTTTCTGGCGCTGCATCTCTCCGGCGGCACGACGGAAATCCTGCTCAGCGAAGAAGGAAAAGCTGACGCTGCTGGGCGGCAGTCTGGATTTGCACGCCGGGCAGCTTGTCGATCGAACCGGCGTGAGGCTGCACATGCCGTTCCCGGCCGGGCCGTCGCTTGAAAAACTGGCGATGGAGGGCACGGCGCAGAGGCTTGATCGGCGTATCCATCAAGGGCGTGAGCTGCAACATGGCGGGCGCGGAAAGTAAGGTGACGCGCTGGATCGAAAACGGCGACATGCCCAAAGCGCAGATCGCCGCCGAGGTGTTCGATTTCCTTTGCAGAAGTATTCTCCGGATGATCGCCGCTGCGGGCGAGCAGACGGGAGCGCGGCAGGCGCTGCTTGCGGGTGGCGTCGCATCCTCGACGCTGCTGAGGGGCATGCTGCTGGAACGCGCGAAAAAGACGCGGCTGGACTGCAGGCTCTGCTTCGCGAGGCCGGAGCTTTCCGGCGACAACGCGGTGGGCGTCGCGCTGCTGGGTGCGGAAGCCTATCGGGCGGAGTGCCGTCTGCACGGATGATATGGACGATGAGAGGAAGAAGGAATCCCTGAATTTCGCTGAATCGACAGAGGAGGGATTTTGATGTCCCTGACATGGATTGACGGCCGGGAGGTCGCAAAAAAATGGAAGGAAAACACCGCGCAGCGCGCGCAGGCGCTGACAGAAAAGGGCGTGACGCCGCACCTCGCGGTGATCGTGGCGGGCGATAACCCGGCCAGCCAGGTTTATGTGCGCAACAAGGAAAACGCCTGCCTGCGCGCGGGGATTCGCTCGACCATCCTGCGCCTGCCGGAGAGCTGCACGCAGGAGGAGCTGGAAAGCGCGGTTGTCGCGCTCAACGCGGATCAAGGCGTACACGGAATTCTGGTGCAGCTTCCGCTGCCGAAGGGGCTGGATGAGGCGCGCGTGCTGGCGCTGATTGATCCCGAAAAGGACGTGGACGGTTTTCACGCGATGAATGCGGGCAAACTGATGAGCGGCCAGCCCGGTTTCGTGCCCTGTACGCCGCTGGGCGTGATGAAGCTGCTGGAGGCTTACAACATTCCGACACGCGGCAGGCATGCGGTGGTGATCGGGCGGAGCAACATCGTGGGCAAGCCGATGGCCATGCTGCTGCTGGCAGCGGATGCGACGGTGACTGTCTGCCACTCCAAGACGGAGAATCTGGCGGATATAACGCGGCAGGCCGATATCCTCGTCGCGGCGGTCGGCAAGGCGAATTTCGTGACCGGCGACATGATAAAGCCCGGCGCGACGGTGATCGACGTGGGCATTAACCGCGTGGACGGGGCGCTGGTGGGCGACGTGAACGCAGAGGAGGCGGCGCAGAAAGCGGCCTATCTCACGCCGGTGCCCGGCGGCGTCGGCCAGATGACGATCGCGATGCTGCTTTCCAACACGCTCGACGCGGCGGAACGCCATGGCCGCTAAGCTCGAACTGACGGTCTCTCAGCTCAACGAATATGTGCGCAGAATGTTTCAAATGGATCCGATGCTGCGCGCCATTGAGCTGAAGGGCGAAATCAGCAATTTGAAGTTTCACCAGTCCGGCGCGCTGTTTTTCACGATGAAGGACGAAAACGCCGCGATTTCCTGCGTGATGTACGCCGACGAGGCGGAAATTTGCGGCCATGCCGTTTGAAGGCATGCGCGCGACGGCGAGCGGAAGCGTGGCGCTGTACGCGCGGGGCGGGCAATATCAATTCGTCGTGAAGCGGCTGCATGCGCAGGGCGTGGGCGTGCTCTACGAGCGGCTGCAAATGCTCAAGGAGAAGCTGGGGCGCGAGGGGCTGTTTGCGCCGGAAAGAAAGCGCGCCCTGCCGCGCTACCCAGATACTGTCGGCGTGGTTTCCTCGCCGACGGGCGCGGTGATTCACGACATTCTGAATGTGTCGCTGCGGCGCAACCCGAACGCACGCATCCTGCTCTGCCCGGTGCGTGTACAGGGTGTCGGCGCGGATGAGGAAGTCGCGGCGGGGATTCGGATGCTCGAACGGCTGGAACACGTTAGCGTCATCATCGTGGCGCGGGGCGGCGGCTCGATGGAGGATTTGTGGACGTTTAACGAGGAAAGCGTCGTTCGCGCGGTGGCGATGTGCAAAAAGCCGGTCGTTTCCGCAGTCGGACATGAAACCGACGTGACGCTTTGCGACTTGGCGGCCGATTTGCGCGTACCGACGCCCTCCGCGGCGGCGGAATGTGTGACGCCGATTTGGGACGACGTGGCGGCCTCGGTGGAGGCGATGCGCGAAAGCCTGAAGGAAAGCGCAGAAGCATGCGTCGAGGCGAGGCGAAACGCGCTGATTCTCGCGCAGACGAAGCTGAACACCAACCGCCCGGATCTTCGAGTCGCGCGGCAGGCGGAACGGCTGGAGGCGCAAACGCAGACGCTCTTGCGCGCGATGCGGGAGCAGATGCAGAAACGACAGGGCGCGCTGGACGCGCGGCAGGCCGCGCTGGAGCTGCTCAGCCGTATGCCGCGCTGAAAAGGGGATACGCCATCGTTCAGAAGAGGGCGGCGCGGTGGCAAAAGGCCGCACTTTTGCGGGCGGGCGACAGGTTTCGATCCGCTTTGCGGACGGCGTGGTTCGCGCGAGGTATGGAGCGGGAGGAAGAGCATGGCCAGAAAGCAGACGTTTGAAGCGGGCATGAGCGAGCTGGAAGCGCTGACCGAGCGGCTTGCGGAGGGCGACATGACGCTCGACGAAACGATAAAGACATACGAAAAGGGCGTGGCGCTTGCCGCGCAGGCTGAAGCAGCAGCTTGCGGATTGCAGCAGGCGCATTGAACAGATCGACCCGGAGACGGCGGAGATCACGCCGCTGGAGGAGAAAAAGCAATGGATTATCGTGAGCAATATCAGCGCTATGTCGCGATGGTGGAGGAGACGATCGAGCAGGTTCTGCCGCAGACCGAGGAAGAATGTCCGAACGAAGAATGCCCGAACGAAATGCGCATCCCCAAGCGCCTGTGTGAGGCGATGCGCTACAGCCTGCTGGCGGGGGGCAAAGCGGATTCGCCCGGTGCTGCTGCTGGCGACGTGCGAAATGCTGGGCGGCGATATCCGTCAGGCGCGCGTGCCGGCCGCCGCGTTGGAAATGATTCACACGTATTCACTGATTCACGACGATCTGCCGGGAATGGATAACGACGATTACCGCCGCGGAAGGCTGACAAACCACAAAGTTTTTGGCGAAGGCTTTGCGATTTTGGCCGGAGACGGATTGCTTAATTATGCGTATGAGTGTATACTAAACAATGCGCTGGCGTGGGGAAAAAACACGCCGGGGCATATCCGCGCGGCGCAGGAGATCGCGCGGCGCGCGCGGGCGTGAGCGGCATGGTGGCCGGGCAGAGCATTGATCTGCTCAGCGAGCATCACGAGCTGAACGAGGCGACGCTGCAATACATTCACACGCACAAGACGGCCGACCTGCTGACGGCGCCGCTGCTGGCCGCGGCCTATATCGCGGGCGCGGACGAAAAGGCAATTTCCGCGTTGGAGACGTTTGGTCTCTGCGTCGGGCTGGCGTTCCAAATCGACGACGATTTGCTGGACGTGCTCGGCGACGCGAAGGATTTGGGCAAACAGACCGGCATGGACGCGCAGCGCGGCAAGATGACCTGGCCTTCGCTGGTCGGCGTCGAGGCCGCGCAGAAAAAATCCCGCGAGCTGTGGACGCGGGCGGAAGAGGCGCTTTTTCGGCGATTCGGCGTGGTTCCTGCGCGCGTTTGCCGAGGCGCTGGCCAAAGAGAAAGAAGTAAGAAACAGGGGAGCAACCGTGGGGGCTATTTTACTGGAGATTATCAATAACCGCGTCATTCAGGCGGCGGCGCTGGCGTGGGCCATCGCGCAGGGAATCAAGGTGCTGCTGACGCTGGCCATCAGCAGGCGGTTTGACTACACGCGCGTGTTCGGTTCCGGCGGAATGCCGTCCTCGCATTCGTCGATGGCCTGCGCGATGCTGATGGTGGTCGGCCTTCACGAGGGTTTTTCCTCGGCGGTCTTCGCGCTCGCGTTCTGCTTTGCGGGCGTGACGATGTATGACGCGGCGGGCGTGCGCCGCTCGACGGGCAGAAATGCCGCGGTCATCAACCACATCGTCGAGGGTCTGTCGGGCAAGGGCTTCAATTTTGACGACGAGCATCTCAAGGAGCTGGTCGGCCACACGCCCATTCAGGTGCTGGCCGGCGCGCTGCTGGGCATCCTTGTCGGCGTTTTGATGGCCTAAAGACGCTGACCGGCATCGTGAAACGACAGAAAGACGATTGAAAAAAGGGAAAAACCGTGCTATAATCAGACGCAGGTGGTGCAGTATTCTAGTCAGCAAAAGTTCTCTCTGAAGACGGGGCTAAAAAATCCGTTAAAGGGCATATCGATGAAGTTTCTGGCGCTGGCTGCTGACGCCCAGTCGGGGGTTGGCGCTGGGAGTAAGAACTATGGGCGGCCGTCAATGGCATGGCGGAGTTCGACCCATTTTTCGTGGAGGCATGACGGCTTTGCGTCATGAAAACCTGCATGGTGGTACAAAAGCTGCCTGCAGTGTAGCCTGCCTTGAGCGGCTGTGGTGGATCACGGAACAACGCACGGTGACCAAAGGCTCACGGAAGCCGCCGCGATCGCTGTGTGAAACCACGACTGCAAAAGAGGCTAGGAAAGAACCGAGGCTGCCGAGGAAAGCTCCTAGACTGTCGATGAGGATATAACAGAGTTACAGTGTGGTCTCAGTGGTAATTCGGTCCCGCGCACGGAAACGACGCGGCGCGCGCTTTCAAGGGAAACCGCTTCTATGGCGACAGGAAGTAACGCGCGGGGAAAGCCTACCGAACCTAAGCCGCAAGGTCTATTTGTTATATCACCACCTTTCTTTTGCAAGCAGGCTCACGGTTTTTCGTGGGCTTTTTTTACCATAACGGGGAAAGATAACGCGGCGCAGAGCGCCTTAGACTGTAGATAAAAAGCTATTCTCGCCCCGAAGGGGAGAATAGCCCTTTCCGAAATGAAAGAATAGCTGAATTTCTTGATTTTGCTATTCAAGCAAGTTTGCTTATGTCAACAAGCTACGACGCAGAGCGCCTTCACGGCTTAGATGGAGTGAAAAATTTTGTGAGTAAAAAGGAAAAAAACGAAGCAGGAAAAGCGGCAGTGGGTGGTCACGGTCGTGATTCTTTCCTTTTGTGCTTTCCGTGCTGATGTCGGTTTTAACGAGCCTGTTCGTCGATTCGGCGGGGCTGCTGGTCGCGCTGCTGGTGCTGATCGTGCTGATTTCCATCGGTGTAATAACGGATGTCATCGGTACGGCGGTCACGTCGGCGGACGAGCAGCCGTTTATTGCGATGGCCTCAAGCGGATCAAAGGCGCGAAGCAGGCGCTTCGGCTCATCCGAAAGGCGGAGCGCGTGTCGAGCCTGCTCAACGACGTGGTGGGCGATATCGTCGGCGTTATCAGCGGTTCGGCCGGTTCGGTGATCGCGCTGTATCTGGCGGCGATGGGGCTGCCGACGGCGGTGGCCTCCGTGCTGATTGCGGCGTTCACGTCCGCGTTTATGATCGGCGGCAAAGCGGCGGGCAAATCCATCGCGATTGAGCAGAGCGCGAACATCGTGCTGTTTGTCGGCAAGATGATGGCTCTTTTGAGCGCAAAACGACAAAACGAAAGAAAAATAAGAAAAACTGAGGGAGGTGCTGTCGATGGCGATTCTGCCTGAAATCAGCGGGCCGGATGACGTCAAGCGTCTGGATGCGAAGCAGCTGGACGAGCTGGCCGCGGAGCTGCGGCAGACGATTATTGATACCGTGTCGCGTCAGGGCGGGCATTTGGCGTCCAATTTAGGCGACGTTGAATTGACGATTGCGCTGCACAGGGCGTTCAACAGCCCGACGGATAAGCTGGTTTTCGACGTCGGTCATCAGATTTACGCGCATAAGCTGCTCACCGGCAGACAGGGAGCAATTCAAAACCCTGCGCTCCTATCACGGCATGAGCGGTTTTCCGTGCCGCGAGGAGAGCGAGCACGATTTGTTTGATACGGGTCATTCGTCCACGTCCATTTCGATGGCGCTGGGGCTGGCGCGCGCCAGAGATCTGAACCACGAGGATTATCACGTGGTGGCGATTGTCGGCGACGGCGCGCTGACGGGCGGCATGTGCTACGAGGCGATGAACGACGCGGGCAACGGGCACACGCGGCTGATTGTGGTGCTCAACGACAACGAAATGTCCATTTCCAAAAACGTGGGCGCGCTGTCGGAATATTTCAAGCACCTTCGCGCGAGCGCGTCGTGGTACGGCAGCAAAAAACGCATCCGCGACAAGCTGACGCGCGTTCCGCTGATCGGAAAACCGCTGGCCCGCGCGATTGAAAACGCGAAGAACATGGTCAAATCCGTGACGACGGGCGGCGAGATGTTTGAAGCGCTGGGCTTCCGCTACCTCGGCCCGTTCGACGGCCACAACATCGAAGAAATGACCCATGTGTTTGAGGAAGCGAAGCAGGTTCAGGATATGCCGCTGCTCATCCACGTGATTACGAAAAAGGGATACGGCTACGATCTGGCGGAGCGCCAGCCGGAGAAATTTCACGGCGTTGCGCCGTTCCGCGTGGAAAACGGCATGAAGCGGAGCCAGAGCAGCAAGGAGAGCGCCGCGCAGGCCGCGGGCAAAGAGCTGATGAACATGGCCGCGGAGGATGCGCGCGTGGTTGCGGTGACGGCGGCCATGGCGGGCGGCACGGGGCTGACGGAGTTCGCGTCGTATTATCCGAGCCGGTTTTTTGACGTGGGCATTGCCGAGCAGCACGCGGTGAGCATGGCGGCGGGCATGGCGCGCGGCGGCTACCGGCCGTATTTCGCGGTGTATTCCACGTTCCTGCAGCGCGCTTATGACCAGATTGTGCACGACGTATGCCTGCAAAACCTGCCGGTGTGCATCCTTTCGGATCACGTGGGGCTGGTCGGCGACGACGGCAAGACGCATCACGGCGTGCTCAGCGTTCCGATGCTGATGAGCATCCCGAATTTGACGCTGCTCGCACCGCGCGATACGCGCCAGATTCGTCAGGCCGTGCGCGCGACGCTCAAGCTGGATGGGCCGTGCGTCGTACAGTATCCCAAGGAAGGCATCGAGCCTTACGCGCAGAACGTGACGGGCGAACCGTTTGCCGTCGGCAAATGGCAGACGCTGATCCCCGGCGGGCAGGACGCGGTCATCCTCGCCTATGGCCGGATGACGCAGAACGCGATTCAGGCCTCCGAGCTGCTGGTTCAGCGTGGGCTGTCGGTCGGCGTGATCGACTGCTGCTCGCTGAAACCGCTGGATATGGATTGCCTGCGCGCGCTGTTCGAGCGGAAGGCGAAGATCGTTACGATTGAGGAAGGCGAAATGATCGGCGGATTCGGCTCGGAAATCGCGCGTGTGTGCGTGGAGGAAAACGCGGACGCGCCCGTGCAGATCATCGGGCTGGAAAACCGCTTTATCACGCACGGCTCCGTGCCGGAGAGCTGCTGCGCGAGTGCGGGCTGACGCCGGAGCAGCTCGCGGATCGAATAGAAGAAATCGCAGGAGACAAGGAGAGCAGTCATGTCGGATAAGAAACGGGTTGACGTCGCGCTGGTGGAGCGCGGCTGGCGCAGAGTCGGGAAAAGGCACAGGCGCTGGTGATGTCCGGCGTGGTCTATATCGGCGAAAACAAGGTGGACAAGGCTTCCACGCAGGTGACGCCGGAGGACGAGCTGATCGTGCGGCAGACGGGCACGGGCTACGTGAGCCGCGGCGCGCTGAAGCTGGAAAAGGGGCTCGCGGTCTTCGGCGTGGAGGCCAAGGAGCGCGTGGCGATGGATTTAGGCGCATCCACGGGCGGCTTTACGGACGTGCTGCTGCAAAACGGCGCGGCGCATGTCTATGCCATCGACGTGGGCTACGGCCAACTGGATTGGAAGCTGCGCAACGACCCGCGCGTGACCGTGATGGAGCGCACCAACGCGCGCTACCTGACGGCGGACGACCTGCCGCTCAAGCCGACGCTGGGCGTGATGGATGTGTCGTTCATTTCGATTACGAAGATTTTGCCTGCGGCCGCCGCGATCATGGGCGAGGACGGCGAGTTTATTTCGCTGATTAAGCCGCAGTTCGAGGCGGGGCGCGACCGCGTGGGCAAAAAAGGCGTTGTTCGCGACGCGCAGGTTCACCTTGACGTGGTGAAAGAGATTCTGCAATTCATCGACGCGGACATGGGATGGACGGCGCAGAACCTCTCCTTTTCGCCGATCAAGGGGCCGGAAGGAAACATCGAGTTTCTGGTGCACATCCTGCCCAAATGCCGCGCGACGCACTGCGTCACCGAGCAGGAGGCGGCGGAGGTCGTTCGTCAGGCGCACGAATCGCTGGGCAACGCCTGATTTGAAAAAAAGAGGGAGGACATCGGCGCATGATTCGCAACGCGATGTTTTATCTGAACCAGAATAAGCCGTCGGTTTTCGACACCGTGCGGGTCTGCGCAGAGCTTTGCCGCGAGCGGGGCATCGAGCCGATTTTCTTTGAGGCGAATCGGGAAGAATTGATCGAAAAGCTGGGCGACGAAGCGGAAACGGCGCGGTATCTCCCCGAACCGGAGGCCGGAACGGTCGATATGCTCTTTGTATTCGGCGGCGACGGCACGGTGCTGCGCGCGCTGGATATGTATGTGGACAGGGACATCCCGATTCTGGGGATCAACCTCGGGCGGCTGGGCTTTCTGCTGGAGACGCAGACGCAGGAGCTGCCGGAGGCGCTGGATATGCTCGTTCGCGGCGAATACGCCATCGAGCGGCGCATGATGCTGTACGCGGAGGGCATGTGCAACGGGAAGCCCGTTTCGGCCTATGCGACCAACGAAGTCAGCATTTCCAGGCCTCTCCCAGCGGATGATCGCGCTGGATGCGCTTGTCGGCGGCGCGCTGGTGGATCATTACATCGCGGACGGCGTGGTGCTGGCCAGTCCGACCGGCTCAACGGCGTATTCGCTTTCGGCGGGCGGGCCGATTGTCAGCCCGGATGTGCCGTGCTTTGTGCTCAACCCGATCTGTCCGCACACGCTGCAATCCCGGCCGATTGTGCTTTCCGCCGGCGAGCCGGTGACGCTGCTGCTGAACATGAAGGAGATGCGCGAGGGCATGCAGCTCTCCATTGACGGGCAGGCGATCAGCCGGATGCGCAACGGCGAACGGCTGACGGTGATGCGCTCGCCGCACGACGCGCAGCTTGTGCGCTTTTCAAGGGCGCGCAATTTCTTCTCGCTGCTCAAGGACAAACTCTCTCAGTGGAGCTTATAATACTAATTCTTGTTAAAATGGCTTAATCCGCGCACCATCTTTTTCGCTCTGACTTTGCCTCGTTCCGTTCAACGTACCTCCAGTACGCCTCACTTCACTTGGCTTCGTCAGAACAAAAAATCTGATGCGCTCTGTTAAGCATTTTAACTGCGAATTAGTATAAACGGCGGATTTTCCGACCAACCCGATTCGAGGAGGACGTTATGAAGGCAAAACGGCAGGCTTTGATCCGAGAAATTGTGGAGAGCCAGAGCATACAGACGCAGGAGGAGCTTGCCGAAGCCCTGCGCGTGCACGGGATGGTGGTTACGCAGGCCACGGTTTCCCGCGACATCAAGGAGATGCACCTCATCAAGGTGCTTGCGGAGGACGGCGTGTATCGCTACGCGATGATTGACAAAAACGATCAGGGCGTGGGCGACAGGCTGATCCGCATGCTCTCCGATTCGGTGGTCGATATCAACAGCGCCAACAACCTGATTGTGATTAAGACCCTTTCCGGCAGCGCGCACGTTGCGGCGGAGGCGGTGGACAGCCTGCACTGGCCGGAGGTGCTGGGCACGGTCGCGGGCGACAACACGATTCTGATTATCGTGCGTTCCAACGACGAGGTGGACGCGGTGATCCGCCGGTTTAAGAACATCGTCAGGTAAGAGGGGAAGATTGCGATGCTTTTGCAGCTTAGTATTCATCATCTTGCGCTGATTAACGACATGACCATCGACTTCGAGCCTGGCATGAACGTGATGACCGGCGAAACCGGCGCGGGCAAATCCATCGTCGTGGACGCTGTGAATCTGGTGCTCGGCGAACGCGCGGACAGGGATTTGATTACAAACGGCGAAATGAAGGCGCGCGTGGAGGCGGTATTCGATATCGCGGACAACGAAAAGGTCAAGGCGCTGCTGGGCGAACTGACGCTGACCGGCGACGAGGATACCGCGTCCATCTCCCGCGAGCTGACCAGCGCGGGGCGAAACATCTGCCGGATTAACGGCACGATTGTTCCGCTTCAAACGCTCAAACAGGTTTCCGCCCAACTGTTGGATATCCACGGCCAGCACGAGCACCAGCTGCTGCTGGACAGCAAAAACCACATCGGTTATCTGGATGAATACGCCGCGGACGAGGTTCGGCCGCTGCTGGCGGAAAAATGAGCAGGCGTATGCCGCGTGGCGGCAGACGGCGCAGAAGCTCTCAAACTGCGCAAGAGCGTGGCCGAAAGGGAACAGCGCATTGACATGCTCCGCTTTCAGCTCGAAGAACTGCGCGGCGCGCATTTGACGGCGGGAGAGGAAGAAGAACTGGAGCGCCAGAAGGTGTTTTATCGAAACGCGGGCAAGATCATGTCGGCGTTCGACGAATCCTGCGCGCTGCTGAGCGACGGCGTGGAGGGCGGATCCTCGGCGGTGGAGCTGCTGCGCGAGGGCGTGAACGCGCTGGAGCCGGTGGCCTCGCTCGATGCGAGATATGAAACGGTATACGCGAGGCTGGACGGCCTCTGCTATGAGGTGGAGGACGCGGCGCGCGATTTGCGCGACCTGCGCGAGGACATGGACTACGACGGCGAGGAAGCCGAACGTGTGGAAAGCCGATTGGATCTGCTGCGCCGCCTGAACCGCAAATACGGCGCGACGACGCAGGAGATGATCCGCTATCGGGATAAAATCGAGGCGGAGCTGAGCGAATTGGAGGATTCCGACGAGGCGGCGGAACGGCTGGAAAAGGATTACCGCCAGATGACGCGGCGGCTGGAGGAGATTTCCGTAAAGCTGACGCATGCGCGGGAGGAGGCCGCGAGGCGCTTTGAACGCGCGATTGTCGAGCAGCTTCACGATCTCGGCATGAAAAACGCGCGGCTTTCGATGGCGTTTGCGCCGCTGGCCGAGGGCGAAAAGCTGCGCGACCGCTTCAGCGCGCAGGGCGTGGATCGAATTGAAATGATGTTCTGCGCGAATCTGGGGCAGCCGCTCAAGCCGCTGGCGCGCGTAGCCTCCGGCGGCGAGCTGTCGCGCATCATGCTGGCGCTCAAAAATCTTTCGGCGCAGAAGCCGGGAATTCCCCGAAGCATGGTCTTTGACGAAATCGACACCGGAATCAGCGGACGCATGGCGCAGGTTGTGGCCGAGAAGATGAGCCAGATCGGCGACCATCATCAGGTGATCTGCGTGACGCATCTGCCGCAAATCGCCGCGATGGCGGATACGCAGTATCTGGTCTGCAAATACGACGAAAACGGCGCGACGCGCACCGAGGTGACGCGGCTGAGCGAGAGCCAGCGCGCGCAGGAGATCGCCCGCATGGTGGGCGGGGCGGGCTGCGAAAGCGAGAGCAGCGTTCGCCACGCGGCCGTGATGCTGGAGGAAGCGAGGGCGCGCAAGCAGGCGCTCCGCGCGGCCATAGAGGGAAAATAAAGCCGTCACTGAACAAAAAAGAAAAAGCAGAAAAAAACGAGGCTGTCAAGCTAACAACACCGATAGTTCAAGAGTAAAACTGAGTATTTGCGTCCGAAGGTTTCCAAAGGGCGACCGGAAAGCCCTTTGGTGGGGCGATGGGGCAAAGCCCCATATCCAAAAATGCTTAGATATTTGTTTCTTGAAATGTTCGGTTTGAACTTGACAGCTCGTTTTGCTTTTAGTTTTCACCCTTGCGAATGGCGATGCACAGCGCGCCGTTTTGAACGGTGCAGTCGATGGTGATCGGGAAATCGAACGTATTCTGAAATTCGAGGTTGAGCTTGATGGTGCCGCTCGTGGGGCTGCTTCTTCCGACGGCGGCATCTACGCCGTGCAGGGGCATATGTCGCGCCGCTGGGGCCGTGCGTGTGGCGATAGATGATGGAAATGCCCTCCGGGGTTGGAGCAGGGCGTTATAAAGCGTTGTGGAAACCTGACAGGTGCCGCCGCCCGAGCCAGCGACAGATTCGCCGTTGATCAGCACGGGGAATCGCTTGTAGCCGCGGCTCTTGCGATACGGCCCGGCGACCGCGTCAAAATCAAAGACATAGCCCGGCATAGGTTCCGTTGATATAGCCGCATCCGACGCGGATGTTTTCCATGCGCCCCAGATTCAGCTCGGAGGTGCGCAGTGAATAGAAGGTTGTGAAGACGGAAATGACGTCGCCCGTCTGCGCATAATCGGGGTTGGGGGCGACGGGTTCGAGCTGCTTGATATCGCCGACGTACAGATAGCCGACGACGCGCTTATACGGCACGACCGCCCAGCCGTCCTCAATCTGCCAGATGCTCAGGCGGGAATCCGCCGCGAGGGTGACGAGCTGCTCGGAATCTGCGTCCGGCGCGGCGTACAGGGCGGTTTCCACCGCGGTAACGGCCAAATAGCTGTTTCGAATAACGCCGTAGGGGGCGACGTCGTCCGACACGGGGAGAATATCGTCTACATTATGCCGACCGACATAGTAAATGCCCACGTCGCTGCGCCAGCAGAAGAGCCACTCCTGATCGTAGCCGAAAATCTGGACGGCTTCGCCTTCCTTGAGCAGGCCGAGCGAGGCGCTGTCCTATCGGCCTGACTGCGCATGCTCATGGAGATCTTGGCGACGCCGGTATATAGAATTTTCGGCGTGCCGTCCGCGTTGGCGTTTTGCATGAATTTTTCCATGCAGATAGCCGTTCCCGTGTCTGCGAGCGCGCCGAAGGCCATACATAGACAAAGCAAAAGAGGAGCAAAAATGTTTTCGCACAGAGCCTCCGTCAATCGTTTTGAAGGGTATTGTTTTTTATTATACCCCCAAACGACGAGCAAGGCAAGCGGCAAAAAAGCGCATAGTTTGTGGCCGGGAGGTGTCCGACGGTGAAAGAGAGCTATGTGCTGAAACGGCGGAACGGGGAGGCGTGCGGCTACGTCATGGCGAGGGACAAAGAGGTGCGCGTGCGCCTGCCGAACGAAAAGGGAACGGCGAAAATGGCGGTCATTTATGCGGATCAAACGCAGACGCTCGAAGGCATGCTTGACGGGCTGGAGCGGACATATCCGGCCGCCGGAAGCCGCCTGCTGGGCGCGTATGTATGTTCGGGCGGGAGGCTGCTGATGGATACGGGCGAGGTGGCGCGCCGAGCGTTTGAACGCGCCGAAGAGCGTGCCAGTCCGCCCAAAGGCCGGAAGGAAAAAAAAGAAAGGATGCGCGCGGAGGATGCGCGGACGCACGCGCGCCGCCAAACCGAAGGAGATACAATCGAGGCGGCGGAGCGCAGATGGCCGCCGCCGCCCTGCATGCCGGGAGCGAGGTATGTAAACGGCGCATGGAAGGTCAGTCAAGGGGCGGCGCGCTGAAAACCGTTCGATTCGCCGCGCTGCTGTGCCGCAGACCGATTTCGCGGATATAGTGCGTTCGGCCGCCTTGCAGCCGGGGCGGAAGGACGGGCGGAGCGGGTTCGGGCGCCGGGCGGGAACGGCCGGCTGAACCGGCGCATCGGCACGGCTTTGAACTGCGCTGAAAAGATCGTAGGCCGTGACGACGGACGCGGGGGATTTCGGACGGCTGGCGTTTAGAAGCGCATACGGGGAAATCATGCAATCAAGCCCCTTTCTTTATTTCTTTCTTCATTCTATGCCCGTAAAAAGGCAGGCGTTACGCGGAAAAAGTGGCAGCATTTCCACCTTTTCGATAAAATGGGATTGAGAAAAGAGGAACATCATGTATAATATCCCTAACCGAAGATTGCCTGAAATGAGGTGTATGAATTGGACGAACAGAAGAACGGAACGCCTGCGCCCAGAAGACGCAGACGCGCCGACGTGCAAAGAACGGTAATCAGCGAGGATTATACGGATTCCTTCCAGCCGGAGGAGGCGAAGCCTCGGGAAGAGGCGCGCCAGCCCCGCAGCGAGGGTACGCAAGCCCGCGCAGAGCAGCGTGCAGCGTCAGGTCTG
>VOFB01001187.1_pt1 | contig 90000 bp, 53 predicted proteins | sample 5384141 | NCBI WGS metagenome assembly VOFB01 (sample SAMN12384721, study PRJNA508395) | human gut metagenome | isolation source: healthy gut A | host: Homo sapiens | reverse complement strand
TGCGTCTTTATATTGAACGAGTACATCGTAAGCCTGTTTGGCAGCTTTGTCGCCACCCGTTTGTGCTTGTTTCTGTACTTTCTGGATACGGCTCTCGATGGTTTCCAGGTCTTTCAATTGAAGTTCGTAGTCAATGATTTCTTTGTCGCGGACGGATTTACGCTTCCGTCTACGTGTGTCACATTGTCGTCATCGAAGCAACGGAGTACGTGGATAATTGCATCTGTCTCACGGATATTGGCAAGGAACTTGTTTCCCAGTCCTTCACCTTTGCTTGCGCCTTTTACCAGTCCGGCGATATCTACGATTTCTACAGTTGTAGGAACAATTCGTTGGGGGTGCACCAATTCAGCGAGTGCGTTCAGACGTTCGTCGGAACAGTGATTACACCTACATTGGGTTCAATAGTACAGAAAGGGAAATTTGCCGCCTGTGCTTTCGCATTCGACAAACAGTTGAAAAGTGTCGACTTACCCACGTTCGGTAGTTTCTTCCGATATCTATTGCGTCAACTGTTTTGCTTTGTTATAAGCCGGCTGAAAATAAATTTATATTAGGGTGATTCTTTTATGTGATAAAGAATCGAATGCCCGCTTTCGATTTTTGGGCTTAGTGAAAAGTTTCAATCGTTTTCAATTATATCATCCTCTGTAATTCTGGCTTGGTATTTCTTATAAAAAATCAGGAATAAAGTAAATCCGATCAGGGCGAATGGTACACCCGCCAGAGCCGGATAACGGTAGCCACCGCTAACAGCCAGTCCGCCTGCATAAGCACCGATGGCATTTCCGAGATTGAATGCTACCTGTACACAGGCTGCTCCCAGCATCTCTCCTCCCTTTGATACGCGGATAATTAATATCTGCTCCGGACTGGATACAGCGAACAGTCCTGCTGTACAAAGGCACATCAACAGGGCTGCTGCCCATTTATAGGGAGAAAGGAAGAAGATGAGCAATAACATAATACAGATAAGTGCTTGTGCGGCAGTTCCTACTTTTCCGGGGGTGTAGCGGTCGGAGAGACGTCCGCTAATCAGGTTTCCCACTACCATACCGAAGCCGGCAAGGATCATTAAAGGCGTAATGCTTTCTGCGGAGAAGCCGGACACATTGGTAAGCATCGGATTGATGTAGCTATACCAGCAGAATACACCGCCATTACCTAGTGCCGTAGCACCGAGAATGAGCCACGGAGCCGGAGTTTTCAAGAAAGGGAATTGTCCTTTAAAGCCGGTATCCTTCAGACCCTCTACATGCGGAACCCATCGCCAGATATAATATAGGATAACAATTCCCCAGATACCAACCAGCAGGAAAGTGGCACGCCAGAAAGCATGGTACTTAAGGAAGTACCCAAAGGTACACCAAACAGATTGGCAATGGTCATTCCTGCAATCATGATGGAGACAGCTTCCGAACCTTTACCTTTGTCGGCTAGTTTCTCGGCAACAATAGAGCCTACTCCGAAGTAGGCACCATGAGGTAAACCGGAAATAAAGCGGGCAGCGAGCAACACCCAGTAATTGGGAGCCATAGCTGCACAGATATTACCTATCATAATTAAGGTAACTAATACTAGCAGAATATGTTTTAGTGGATATTTGCGAGCCAATGTCAATACAGGTGCACCCACACAGACGCCTAATGCATAGGCAGAAATGAAATGTCCTGCCGTAGGAATGCTAATACCCAAATCTTTTGCCACATCGGGCAAAATTCCCATCATCACAAATTCGGCAATACCTAATCCCAAGGTGCCGAACGCCAAAGCGATAAGACTTTTCTTCATACCAAACTTAACCTTAATACCTGTAACCTTTTTACCTTACTTTTATTTGCCGCTTATTTTTTCGGCTGCAAAGGTAAAACAAAATCTTCCAGGGTGAGTTCGATGAGATAGATTTTGATTTAAATCAATTTAGACAATGCCGGTATAAACTTGTGATGAAGGGTTTATGTAGTATATGCAAATTGTAGCCATTTACTTTCTTTCCAATTCTTGCAAATTCTTCAAATATTTGCAAGAATTGGAAAGATTATGTGATAGACTTAACTGTTTTATCAAAAAGTTCTCCTTTTACATATCCTTTCTTTACTTTATTAAGTGATATTTCATCAACCAGTTTTCTTTCCACAAGACCGTCAATATCATTTTTGGCGGTAGTATGAGTAATAGAGAACCTGTTTTGTAGCTCTTTCACGGTGAATAATATTTTAGGATTATCATTAATAAGCCTAAGAATATCTGCTTGCCGTTCGTTAATATTATCTAATTTATAGAATACAGAAGCCTGATGTTTTTGATCTAATTTACGTTTGATATAAGTTTGTAGTTCTTTAAAAGCAAGCTCTAGCACTCTTAGGTTGTAAGCTATAAAGTATCCCATGTCTTTTTCATCAGCTTCTGTGTATAAATAAGCATTTTCATAGGACTTTTTTGATTTGGCGATTACCCTTGAGATAGATAAATATTCAGTTAACCAATAACCACTTTTTAGCATATACCAATAGAATAGAGCTCTTGCTGTACGTCCGTTTCCATCTACAAACGGGTGCATATAAGCAATCATAAAATGGATGATAATGCCTCTGATTATTGGGTGAATAAATACTTTAGAATCACTTTCATTGAAGAATATGCATAAATCTTCAATAAATGAAGGGATATCTTTGTATGAGGGGGGAGTGTGTACTACTTCATGCGTAATAGCATCTTCCACTACTACTTCGTCATTCGTTCTGTATGCTCCTGCATCTGCTGGATTTTCTAATGTTTTTTCAGTCATTAAGACATGAATCTGCTGTAATAGTTCGGATGATAGTGGGGTATGTATCTTTTGGGTTATAAAACGTATTGTTTGATAATTATTGAAAATCATTTGTTGCGATTTGTCCTGTGGAGAAAGGCTTTTTCTTAACATCTCCTTAGCTACTTTTCTAGTAGTTGCCGCTCCCTCCATTTGGCTGGAGGATATTGCTTCTTCCATTAATGAGCTAATTAGATACTGTTCTTTGTTTTCTGCCGGAATGATTGAATTACTTCCCCAAGAGCCGCCAAAGTTCATATCAAACTCGTGACACATCCGCTGCATGGCGTTGGTTATACTGATGGATATGCCATATTTTTTCCATACAATGATTCGTTTTGCTCTCCGTGATGCTTTTATGTAGCACCATAATTCTTTACTCGATATGCCTTCAGGAGCCTTTTGGTATTTTACATCAGACCAATAACTATATTTATCATTGTTTTTTTCTATGATTGCCTTGAGTTTTTCAAGCGGATCAGTGAGAAGAACTTTTAAATATTCTTCCTGACTTATTTGAGGAGGGAATTCAATCATAATACCATCTGTTTATATTATATTGGGTCTACAAATATAATTCTTTTCTTGCTAATTCTTGCAAATTCTTCAAATATTTGCAAGAATTGGAAAGAAAAGAATGTGATATAGAGAAATGTGCACTTGCAAAGTATATAATTAATAGGCTTATTGTTTTCTTATCCATTCAATGATATCTTTCAGGACTTCCGGATTGATTGTTTCTTCCAGTTGCCCGTATTCGGTCAATGTCCCTTTTTCACAAGTCTGAAACAGATGATTTAAGTTCGGATAGGCTTTGACTGTTACATTTTTGTTTCCATTTCCGGTGATTCTTTTCTGGATAGCGGTCAAATTCATAACGGCATCCACTTGAATATCCTTTTTCCCGTTCAGAGCCAGAACCGGACATTTTAGTTTCTTCAAATCCTGGCCTGGGTCATATCTCATAAAATGAAGATACCATGGAGAAGTCATCGAACTGATTTGTGCGGATAGTTGCTGGATGGTATTCAGGTCTTTCAATTGTTCGGGAGACATTGTTTTTGTAACGTCTGCATACAGTTCTTTCTGCAACTCTTCGGGAGTTTTGTCTGTTTGTTGCAGTATGGCATATCTGTTCCGTATCGAAGGCTTCATCCCTTGCCAGACGGCATCCGGCATTCCCTGGGATTTAGAGATTAACTCTACCTGCTTCAGCATCAGACTGTCGCCTCTCACGCCGGCTCCTGCCAATGAAACGACAAATGCAATGGATGGGTCCTTTTTGGCAACGATGAATGCAATGATTCCGCCTGCACTATGTCCGATAATTCCGATTTTCTTTGCATTTATTTCTTTTCTGCTGCGCAGATAATTCACCATTGCTTCCGTATCTGTGGCAAAATCCTCATTGGTAGCTGTTGCGTGAGTACCTTGTGAAGCGGCAGTACCCCTGTCATCACATCTAAGCACAGCAATTCCGTTTCGGGTCAGATAATCGGCGATGACAAAGAAAGGTTTGTGTCCCATGATTTCCTCATCCCTGTTCTGCGCACCGCTTCCCGTCACCATTACCACTGCCGGAAATTTAGTTCCTTTTTCGGGAAGAGTCAATGTTCCGGCAAGGTTAATTCCATCCCGTTCATTCCTCACGGTGACTTCTTCACTTCTGTAAGGGAAAGGCGGTTGAGGCTCCTGTGGACGTTTGGGGCGGCTGGCTTCTCCCTTTTTCAAATTCAACGGAAGGGGCATCCCTTGCGTAAATGTTCCGTTGATTGTGTTATCACTGTTCAGTTTTCCTTTGTACGAAGCATGAATCACAGGTATCTGGATAATTAAAGTAGAATCATTGAAAGAAGTAGTCTGTGTCTTGATACCGTTGGCTCCCTGGTCGGGACTGTCCAGTGTGGTCACATAAGCGCCTTGTTCCGTTTGACTGATGTGGAATACAATAGTCAATGAACCGGTGGGAATGGAAAGTTTTCCGTGCCAGGTTCCCGAAATATCTTGGGCGGAAACAGAGGATGAGAAGAACACTCCGGCTAATAGTCCGGTAATGAATATAACGATGCAGCTAGCCTTAACTATTTTCATAAGCGAAAAATTAGGTTTAATCTTAATTGTAAATATAAGATATATACAAAGGTAACAATTTTCCCCATTATAAAAATAAGACATTACCTAATCTTGTCAGAATCCGGTAATATCTTATTTGGCTGTTCCTGTATACTATTACAGTTTTTATTGTTAAGCACAACCTCTATTCCAAACTATATAGCCTCCCTTAAAAAACGATGATTCTTAAAAAAGGAATATTTAATCATCGGAGAAGGACATAAATCGCAGTTTGGTAAAGAAAAGCCGGAAAATGCCATGCATTTGTAATTACGTGATTCTCTATTTTCGCTGTTTTGAGAATATACTAATGTAAATAATAACCCAAAAGTAGTCCACCATAATAATTGAAAAGTATACCACTAGGTTAGTAAATGGAGTCTGTTTTTTACTATTTCCCTATCGTAATTACATGCTCTATATTAAGATTTATTAATATAACCACTTCCTTTGTGGTTCAACCAATAAGGAAGTATAAACATGATAACCATGGTGGATAAACAAACCATAATTCATTTGTATAGAAGTCGTGGGCTCAGCAAACGTGCCATTGCCCGCGAACTGGACATCAGCCGTAAAACGGTACATAAGGTAATCCAGGAGTATGAGAGTACATTGTCTTCTGATACTCCTTCAGTAAGTTTAGAGACAATTTTGACTACTGCGCCCCGGTATGATAGCTCTAAACGTAGCCGTAGAGTAATCACAGGACAGGTACAATCCATTATAGATGATTGCTTAGCTAAAAATGCCAGCAAACGTGCCAGTGGTCTAAAGAAGCAATGTATGTTAAAGAAGGATATTCACAATCTTCTTCTTTCACGAGGATTCTCAGTCAGCTATCCGAGCGTATGCAAGTATATCACGGGGATTGATACTCAAAAGTCCCGTAAACGGGAAGAGGCTTTTATCCGGCAGTACTATATCCCGGGAGAGAACTGCGAGTTCGACTGGGGAGAGGTAAAACTCCGCATACATGGTAAGCTTCAGCGTTTCTTTCTGGCTGTGTTTACTTTTAGTCACAGCAATGGGCGTTATGCCTATCTGTTCCGTCATCAGAATACGCTGGCCTTTATGGAATCACACCGTAATTTCTTCCGCCAGGTCAAGGGAGTTCCCTATGTCATGGTATATGACAATATGCGTGTGGCGGTCAAGGACTTCGTAGGGACAGATAAGACTCCCACGGAGGCTTTGAGCCGTATGTGCGCCTTTTACCGGTTTGATTTCCGCTTTTGCAACGCACGTGCCGGATGGGAAAAAGGACATGTGGAACGTAGCGTGGAGTATGTCAGGCGCAAGGCGTTCTGTATGAAGATGGATTTCGACTCGGTAGAAGAAGCCGGCAAACACCTGCAAGAGGTATGTGAAGGACTTAACACACAAGCCGGAAGTATCTCCACCTTGGACAAGGTAGAGTCGCTCGCGGCTGATCTGGCAGCCTTGCAGCCACATATAAACGAGATGGGATGCTTTTAAATGGAGGATTATAAAGTTGATAAGTGGTCTACTATCTGTATGAAGAACATCCATTACTCCGTTCCCGACACATTAGTGGGGAAAACGGTTTCTGTCAAGATATACAGCGAGAAGGTTGTTATCTTCCATGGGCAGGTGAAGGTGGCAGCGCATGAACGTGTGTATGGCGTGGCAGACTGGAAAATACAGTTGGAGCATTACGCTCGCACCCTGCTGCGCAAGCCGGGGGCGGTACAAGGATCGTTGGCACTCATGCAGATGCCCGCTAAGATACAGGAACTCTTCCAGATACATTTCCAGGATAATGGAAGGGACTTTGTTCTGTTAATACAGTATGCCGCAGAGAATGGATTTACAGACAAGGATATCATACGTTCCTATGAGGCTTTGAGACTGCGTGGAGTACACAAGGTATCGGCAGACCAGATTAAAGCCTTTATGCACGCTAATAATGAGCCGCAGGATGGAAATGGGGAAAATGTGCCTGCTCCGGAGCACCGACAGCAATCACGGCAGATAGAGGATGCGGCAATGGGGATCCTTGTGGACCTGACCAGGATGATGGACAGCACACAGGCTTTAACTCAAATAGATTCTTTAAACTAAAAAAATATTGTTATGGACTACTTGTCAGAAAAAGAAATGATTACAGACTATGCCAGAGAACTTAAAATAAATGTTCTACAGAACGAACTGGAGGACTTTATCACATTGGCAACGCAGGAGAACTGGGGATGCAGGACATTGATTGCACGCATACTGGAAAAGGAAATGGAAATAAGGGTAGAGAAACGAAGAAAACAACGGGTAAGGATAGCCGGATTCCCGCAGATGAAGTATTTGCAGGAGCTCATAAGAGAGGATTTGCCTAAAGACGCACAGATGGTCATACCTGAACTGGAAACACTTGAATTTGTTAAAGAAGGAAGAAACGTGGTGTTATATGGAAATCCGGGAACAGGAAAGACACATATAGCCACCGCATTGGGGATCAAGGCGTGCATGGAAGGATATACGGTCTTTTTTACATCTGTACCGCATCTGCTAACACAAATAAGGGAATGTAGGTCACAGAAGAGTCTAAGACAACTCGAACTCAGGTTTGAAAAGTATGATATGGTCATTTGTGATGAATTTGGATATGTAAGTTGTGATAAGGAAGGAGGAGAACTATTGTTTAACCACCTATCACTCAGAGCCGGGAAAAAAGCGACAATCATTACCACAAATCTATCTTTTGACAGATGGGGAGAAATTGTAAAAGATAAAGTTCTAGTCGCTGCAATGGTAGACAGACTAACCCATAAAGCACATCTGGTGAACATGAGCGGACAATCATATAGAGTTAAAGAAACACAAAACATGAGGAGATATGTATCACAAAAATAAAAGAATTATATCCTTTGCATAACGAAACTAGTGGACTACTTTTCAATTATTATCTGGTATACTTTTCGATTATTATATACACTTGTTATAGGGTAGAGAGTTCGGATTATCGGGGTTTCGGGTGTACTGTTTCCATTTGTCTTGTGGCAGGTCGTAGCAGAACACGCCGTCGGAATAGGTAGCCAGCCACAGTTTGCCGTGGCAGTCTTCCAGTATATTGTACACAAAGATTTTGTTCATTTCGGGGATGCGTGTGAAGTCATCCGTCTTTCGGTTGTAACGCATCAGCCCCGAGGTCGTGCCTATCCATAATTCGCCGGTGCTACTTTTATAGATTGAGAATATGTTGTCGGCATTGAGGGTATTGGATGCTTCGCCCTTTTCGTAGTGCCGTACTTCCCGGGTGCGAAGATGGATACGGTTCAGTCCGCCGGCAAAAGTACCTGCCCACAGGTAATCACCGTCGATACATAATCCGTGAATGTTGTGGTACAGGGCAGGGTGGTGGAAAGGCGTGACTGTACCGTCGGCGGGATTGAAATGGAAAAGTCCCTTGTCTTCTGTACCGAACCATATCGTCCCGTCATTGCTTCCGCAGAATTCACGGATGCGGTGTCCCAAGTATCGCATGTCGTCCCGGGGATAATACTTTTCGAAGTAAGTATATTGGTGAGGATAATAGTTGACGCCACCGAAGTATGAGCCTATCCACATTCCGCCTTCACGGTCTTTGAAGATGGTGTAGATGGCGTTGTCGGATAATGCGTAGCGGTCGTCGGACTCCGAGGTGGTGAGGTGGATATATTTGTCGGTTTCCAAGTTGTAGATGTAGATGCCTTGTTCCGTACCTACCCATAGCTCCGTATCCGAACGCAGGCAGATGTTGCGTACGTAGTCGTTTAACAGGCGGCGCACCTTGCGGGTGGTCAGGTTGATTTCTGCCAGGCCGTTGGACGAACCTATATAGATGCAATTGTGCAGTCCTTTGACACAGGTGGTGATGATAGCTCCTTTGAAAGGCTCTTCGCCTTCGGCATCCCGGAAAACGGTGAAGCGGGCGGCGTCTTCCGAATGATACAGGTTGTCCTCGTAGCGGTTCACCCACAATTCGTTGTCTCCGAACCAGAAGCGGGTGATGTTAAGCGCTCCTTTTCCTATTTTTGCGGAATACTCCTTCAAGCTGTTCTTCTTTATGTCGTAGTGGAAAAGCCCTTGGGAATCGGACGAAATCCATACGTCTTTTTGCGGGTCGGAATCTATCCACGTTATGGTACGGCTGATGGTCTCACCGGTACCTTCGATGGGAATGTCGAACGGGGTGAATTTCTCTAATCGGGGGTTATAGATGTAGACGCCCGTATCAGTCCCTACCCATATATTTCCTTCGGCATCCTCGTGTAGGGCAGTGATAAAGTTGTTGCCCAAAGAAGAGTTCTCTTTCTGAAAAGTACGGAATACGAGACCGTCATATTGGTTCAGCCCATCTTTCGTGCCAAACCACATGAATCCTTGCCGGTCTTGCAGGATGGTGTTCACCGTATTATGTGAAAGTCCGTCCTTGATGTCCAGCGTACGGAAATAGTAATAAGGGTTTTTGGCGGCACTCTCTGCCCAAAAGATTGACAGGAGAAGGCTCATGATGGCGTATAAAATGCTTTTTGTTTTCATAGCCGACAAAGATGCAATAGCTATTTCGGACAAATATAAACATTATATATACGATAACTGTAATTTGGAGATTATTTTCTTTCTATAATCAATAAAGTTCCGCCTACTTGCTTTTCTCTAATTATTTTTGTATCTTTAAAGATTTTCCGTCCGTAATTCTGTAGTTGTCATCTTGTAAAGTGACAAATGTCCTGTTGTAAGGTGACATTAGTCCTCTTGTAAGATGACAATGGTCCCCTTGCAAGGGGACAACTACCCGAGTGCATAGAAAATTCTAGTTCAGTGCAGTGGAATTTCTAATAGAGTGCAGTGAAAACTCAAAGTCATCGAAGTACTTTTTATACTCAACCCAGCTAATATACTTCACAAGGATAATAATTTTAAAAGATATTGCTATTTATTATAGGATGAAACTTTATATCTCTCCCTCAAAAACTCTTAAAGATAATTGGGATTGAACTGATATTTCTTATAGAAAATCAGGAATAAAATAAATCCGATCAGTGCGAAAGGAACCCCTGTAAGCGCAGGATAACGATAGCCTTCGCTGATAGCCAGTCCTCCTGCATAAGCGCCAATGGCATTTCCCAGATTGAATGCGACCTGTACGCAGGCAGCCCCCAACATCTCGCCGCCTTTTGCCACACGGATAATCAGTATTTGTTCGGGGCTGGATACGGCAAACAACCCTGCCGTGCAAAGGCACATCAGTAGAGCGGCTGCCCATTTATAAGGTGAAAGGAAGAATAGGAGGAGTAGCATAATACAGATGAGCGCTTGTGCGACAGTTCCCACTTTTCCGGGTGTATAGCGGTCGGAGAGGCGCCCGCTGATAAGATCTCCCATGACCATACCGAATCCGGCAAGAATCATCAGCGGAGTAATACTTTCGGTGGAGAAACCGGAAATATTCGTCAGCATAGGGTTGATATAGCTGTACCAACAGAATACGCCACCGTTGCTTAATGCTGTGGCACCCAGAATCAGCCACGGGGCCGGAGTTTTGAGGAAGCGGAATTGTCCTTTGAAGCCGGTATCCTTCAAGCCTTCTACGTGAGGAACCCAGCGCCAGATGTAATACAGGATAACGATTCCCCAGATGCCGACCAACAGGAAAGTGGCACGCCAGGAAAGCATAGTGCTGAGAGAAGTTCCCAATGGGACACCGAATAGGTTGGCAATGGTCATTCCGGCAATCATAATCGAAACGGCTTCCGAACCTTTCCCTTTATCAGCCAGTCTTTCGGCAACAATGGAGCCGACGCCGAAGTAGGCTCCGTGCGGTAGTCCGGAAATGAAGCGTGCAGCAAGCAATACCCAGTAGTTGGGTGACAAAGCGGCACAGATATTACCTATCATAATCAGGGTAACCAGTACCAGCAGAATATGTTTCAACGGATATTTGCGGGCTAATGTCAGTACGGGTGCACCCACACAGACACCTAACGCATAAGCGGAAATGAAATGTCCCGCCATAGGGATACTGATCCCTAAATCTTTTGCCACATCGGGCAAAATACCCATCATTACAAATTCGGCAATACCTAATCCCAGGGTGCCGAACGCCAATGCGATAGACTCTTTTTCATACCAAACTTAACCTGATACCTGTAACTTTTTTACCTTCTTCTTTTTTGCGGGTGCAAAGGTAAAACAAAATCGGCCAGAGTGAGTTCGGTGTGAAAGATTTTGATTTAAGTCAATTTATACAATGTATGTAATCAAGGGGATGGATGTACTAAATGTGTTTATAATAATTGTCCGAAAATAGTGTATTGCTTGATCATTCCTTACTGTTTCTGAATCCACTCTGTTATATCTTTTAGAACTTCCGGGCTAATGGTTTCTTCTAGCTGCCCATACTCCGCCAATGTGCCTTTTTCGCAGGTCTGAAACAGATGATTTAAGTTCGGGTAGGCTTTTACCGTTACATTCTTGTTCCCGTTCTCGCTGATTCTTTGTTGGATAGCCGTAAGGTTCATAGCCGCCTCCACTTGAATGTCCTTTTCTCCGTTTAAGGCAAGTACCGGACATTTCACATTCTTCAGGGCTTTAGCCGGGTCATACCTCATAAAATGAAGATACCAGGGCGGAGGTCATGGAACTTATCTGGGAGGAAATCTGCTGTACGGTATTCAAGTCTTTCAGTTGTTCGGACGACATGGTTTTGGTAACATCTGCATATAACTCTTTTTGGAGTTCATCTGTGGTCTTGTCCGCTTGTTGCAGTATGGCATACCTGTTTCGCAGCGACGGTTTCGTTCCTTGCCAAAGCGCATCCGGCATTCCCTGGGATTTAGAAATCAGTCTCTACTTGTTAGCATCAGGCTGTCACCTCTTACGCCGGCTCCCGCCAATGAAACGATAAATGCCACTGACGGATCATTGGCTGCCACAATGAATGCTATGATTCCTCCTGCGCTATGTCCGATAATGCCAATCTTCTTCGTGTTTATTTCTTTTCTGTCGCGCAGGTAATTGATGGCAGCTTCCGTGTCCGTTGCGAAATCCTCGTTGGTGGCTGTTGCATGGTTGCCTTGTGAGGCGGCTGTGCCACGGTCATCACAGCGTAATACGGCGATGCCGTTTCGCGTCAGATAGTCGGCGATGACTAGGAAAGGCTTGTGTCCCATAATCTCCTCATCCCGGTTCTGCGCACCGCTTCCTGTTACCAACACTACTGCCGGAAATTTTGTTCCTTTTTCGGGAAGAGTGAATGTTCCCGCGAGATTGATTCCGTCCTGTTCGTTTCTTACCGTGACGCTTTTGTAAGAGTGAGGTTCCTGCGGGCGTTTGGAGCGGCTTGCTTCTCCTTTTTCCAGATTCAACGGCAAAGGAATTCCTTGTGTGAATGTTCCGTCCTACGGTCGTTTCTTGTATTTTTAAAAATAACAGATATACTTGTTAAACTTTATAGCCTGACAAACACCGTTTTAACTTCCGGGATATCACACCGCACGGATACTACCGATTCTCCTTTCCTTTTATCTACACGGATGGCTGCGCGACCATTGTAGGCCTGTACCTTTCGTGAACCGGTAGAAGTCCCCTGGTTCTCGATTAATTGCCCGTCTCCTGCCAGTCCGAATTCTATATAGTTTACGGCATCCAGACAGGGTACGCCTTTAGCGTCTGTCAGCTGGACTTCCACCATTGATATATCGCCTGAACTTTCTCCGCCGCAATGAGTGACTTTCGCTTGCAGTTGCGCAGGCTTACCCCATGTGCGGGTTTCGTATACAAACCGGAGCGTGTCTGCCACGACTGCTTTCCCTTTGGAAAGGGCGATGACTGTATTCTCTCCTGCCTGTAACTTGCAGTTCCAGTGTAGACCTGCCGCCGGATAGTCCTGACTGTTACGCTTCTTTATTCCTTGCGGCACTCCGTTGACAATCAACTCCACTTGCGGACAGTTAGAGTAGACTAATATCTCTTTCATTTCTTCCGGTTTGCCCCATCGAATCGGCCATGTATGCCCATAGATATGTATCATAGGCTTTTTCGCCCAGTATGATTGGAATACATAGTAAGTCTCCTTCGGTGTGAGATCTCTTTCCACTACTCCTTTTTGATTGACATAAGGCACAGGATTCTCCGGACGTACCGGAGTAGAGAAGTCCTTGAACGGCCAATATGCCGCCCCTGTCAGCCAATCCATCGTTTCCTGTTCTTTCAGATGCCAGTCGATGAGGCGCACCATGTAACTTTCCGACCAGTCGCCGTCTTTGGAAGCGCGTGCGTTTCCACCGTAAAGCGAAGCATCTCCCGCGCGTTCGTCTGCTCCCTTGCCCGCTTCAATCTTATCCAAATTGATGAACGGGTCCTCCGCATGGCGGCGGGCATGGCTGTCGCCTCCCCATTCGGCATGGAAGAAATGTTTCACCTGCTGCATCTCATGGAATGAAGCATTTTTATAATCGGTGAAGATGCCTCTGTACCACCCCGCCCAGATAGAAGGAGAATAAACATCTACGATATCTTTACAGAAGTCGCAACGGCGGATAGCGGTCACCCGGCTATCGTCCGATTGATGCGCCAATTCATGGAGTTCCTTCATAAAACTACGTATCTTTCCCTTGTCGAATTCCGGGAAGTCGTTCGGCCAGTCGTTTTCATTACCTAATCCCCAGATGATGACGGCGGGATGATTATAATGCGTATGAATCATGTTCGTCAACATTCGTTTGGCTTGTGCCTGATACTGCTCGCCACCCAGACCGCCGCGGCACCAGGGAATCTCTTCCCATACAAGAATGCCCAGTTCATCGCAAAGAGAAAGAATAATGTCCGACTGTTGGTAATGTCCCAGCCGGATAAAATTCACTCCCATTTCTTTCATGAGCGTCATTTCCGCCCGCATTTGTTCTTCTGTCATAGCTGCGCCTACGCCCGCATGGTCTTCGTGGCGGTGTGTACCGCGCAGCAAAAGGCGGGAACCGTTGAGGCGGAATGGTCCTTTTTCCACAAATTCAAAATGGCGGAATCCGAATCGCTCGATGGCTTTCTGCTCCTGTCCGTTGTGGTGCAGGGTAATTTCGCAGGTGTAAAGAGCAGGATCCTCGTCCGACCATAATTCCGGCTTCTGAATATTTGCCGTCAGCAGGGAAGCTTTTCCAAGCGGCATCACTTCTTTTTCTTCATTCAGTATTATCTTGCCTGAAGGAGATTTGACGATGATATGCGCAGTTGTTTTCCTGATATCCGACGGATTATAGAAAAAAGCTTGAACGGCAAGTGTTGCCTTTTTCAGGTTTTTGTCTAATACGGCATCTATTTGTACACGATCTATGGAAACTTCGGGGACATACGCCAGGTTGAGGTAGCGGTATAGTCCGCCATAAACGTTGAAATCCGATAAGTCGGAAGGAATCATTTCCGCATCCCGGCTGTTGTCGCAACGGATGGATAGGGGAACTTTACCGCCAAAACGTTGAACACATTCGGGAGTGGAGACGAATGCTTGCACCGCTTCGGTGATATCTGCCGTCCATTCATCGTATCCGCCGATATGGGAAGCGACCCGTGTCGTGTAGATGTATACTTCGGTCTTTTGTCCCGCTCCTTCAAAGTCGAGCAGGATTCGTCCGTTGGGATAGGGATTTTGTATGTCGAGCAGTGTTTTATACCACCCGGGGCCCTGGTAGTAATTCATGTCCGGGTCTACGGCATCTGTGGCATTGAAGCAATGGGGCAGGGTGACAGGCGTCCATAGGGGAACGCATTCCGAACTGCCGGGAGCGGCGGGACGCACTGCTTCCCAGATATTGCCGATGTCTCCCCGCAGATACAGCCAGTTGTCGGTTAGCCGGGTTTTATGCCCGGTGAGGACTTTAGCTTCGGATAGGGTGGCGCAGCCTATAATAAGGCATAACGATAAATCAGTCGTTTCATTTCTTTCTCGTTTTTAGAAAAGTTTGCCGGTTTTCTCCAGTTTATCCTTGCGTAGTAATGCTTCTATAAAGTAATAGTCGGCATATACGATGGGTACGTCCACTTCTACGTTGGTAGGTTTGGTTCCTGTGCTGTGGAGTAGCAGGAAACCGTTGTCTTTGTTCAGCGTAGTGCGATAACTGTTCGTCAGGTTCTCTACTATCCTGTCGGCGTTTTTCTTGTAGCGTTCGCTGTTTTTGCGGTCATATTGCGACAGTTCGTAGAGTGCGGAAGCGATCACTGTGGCTGCTGAGGCGTCACGCGGCTCGTTGGGAATGCCGGGAGCGTCGAAGTCCCAGTAAGGGATCAGGTCTTCGGGCATATTTTTGTGGGTGAAGAGGTATTGTTCCACCTTTTTAGCCTGTTCGAGGAATTCCGGTAACTTGGTTTCCCTGTAACACATCGTATAGCCATACAGTGCCCATGCCTGACCGCGTGCCCAAGCCGATTCGTGCGCAAGTCCCTGATGTGTGTTCTTTTTCAGTACTTGTCCGGTGATGGTGTCGTAGTCTATCACATGATAGCAACTATAGTCTGCACGGAAATGATTTTTCATCGTAGTCCGTGCGTGGCTTACCGCTATATTATAATAGGTGGAATCCTTACTTTCTTTGGTAGCCCAAAACAGCAATTCAAGGTTCATCATATTATCGATAATAACCGGACATTGCCATTTATCCTTGTTATGGTCCCAAGAGCGGATAATGCCGGCTTTGGGTTTGAACCGGGTGGAAAGTGTGCGTGCCGATTGCAACAGAATTTCTTTGTAGCGTTCGTCTTGCGTCAGGCGATAACCGTTTCCAAAGCTGCAATACATCTTGAAGCCCATGTCGTGAGTGCCGCCGTTCATCTTTTCCTGTTCCAGGATATCGGTATGTTGCTGCGCCTTCTTTTTCCAGAAATTATTCTGGGTATACTCATAGAGAAACCAGAGCTCGCCGGGGAAGAATCCGCTGGTCCAGTCTTTGGACGGGACGAGGTGAAGCGTCCCGTCCGGTTCCGTATTCCGGGGATTGGTGAGTGGCCCCCATCCGTTCTTTTCGCGTTGCGCACGGCTTTCGGGTGATTCGTTGGCTACGGCGTAGTCTATTTCATCAAAAGCGCATCGGAGTTGTTGCTGTGCAAACTCCATGTTGTCTTCCACTATGTTTGAATCCGGTTGCGGAGTACAGGCCGTGAGGCCGGCTCCGAGCAATAAAGCTGCTATGGGGAGCTTCAACTTTATGGTTACGGTGGATAATTTCAATTTCATATATGTATACTATTTGTTAGCGTTATTCAATGTATTTGCTATTTCGAAGTTATTGCGATACAGAGATTACTGCCATGCTTACTCTTTTTCAAGCCGTACGGCAATAGGAGTCATGTATTGGCTTCCCTGGTATTGTTTTCCTTTCAGGCTGCATTCAAAACTACCTTTCGGCAGCTTCACTTTTCCCAGACGTAGACTGTTGGTCCCTTTCTGTTCGGGATAAGTGGAGTAGTTCGCTTCCAGTTTCTGTCCGGCTATCTCTACCACGACTGTTCCCGTATCATTCTTTCCCTGCGTGTTGTAGTCCAGATAAACAGTATATTCGACAGGTGCGCTTGACCGTAAGTTCCATTTCATCCACTGATTCGTATTTTTCCATTTGGTAACGTAGTTGCGGTTCGGTTTGCCGTCACCGTATCCCAATCCACGCCCTTGCAGTTCGGAATCGAATGTATAGAGCGTATTGCTCTGTTTGTGGTCGATAAGACGGATGGGATTCGGCACTTTCCGGTTGTTCAGTACCAGTGCGATGACGGAATTCATGCTGTCCGGCGCATTGGCGGGCAAGGTCAGTTCGTAATCATCCGCGTTTAAGCGCTTGAATCTTATCGCCGCCTTCTTGTCGGCAACGAGCCATCCTTTTCCGATGTCGGAACGGAGTCCGCCGATAATCAGTTTTCCATCGGCTGGCCAATGAAATACGTGTGCATACAGCGTATCTCCTTTCAGTGTCGTTACGCCCCACGGCTGTATAGGCAGATTGGTGCGTTGTGCTCCATAGATACTTTCTCCGTTCACCTTCAACCACTGTCCTATGCCCTGAAACACTTCGATGTCTCTCTTGTCCCATCGGCCATTGCCCATCGGACCTACGTTCATCAGTATATTACCCCCTTTCGAAGTGGCGCTGGGTAATAATTGTACAAAGAATGAAACAGGTTTGCGCACTGTATCCACTACGCTGTATCCATAAGACTCGTTGGTAGTGGGAATAGATTCCCATGCCCCTTCGGTGGGGAAAAAGAAGGCGGAACGGTCGCCCGTATTGCGGTAATCACCTATATTATTAGAGCCAAAACGTGCTAGTCGTCCGTTTACGACGATTTTGTTTTGTGGGTCCGCTTGGCGGATAGCTTCCAGTATGCGGATATTGAGATAGAGCGGAAGCTTCTGCGGAGTATCGAACCATAAGATGTCGGGGTCGTACTTTCTGATAAGTTCCTGTATTTGCGGAATGGATTTCTCGTTTACATATTTCTCGGCATTAGCGAGAAAGTCTTTACGTTCCAGCCACCAGTTCTTGCCGCCCACAAGTTTATCTCCACCGGGATTCGTGGGATAATCCCAATCGTTTCCCGGAGCGTCCGGGTGTTCCCAGTCAAAAGCGTGCGAATAATAGAAACCGAACTTGATGCCATATTTCTTAGCGGCTCTGCTCAATGCTTCCATCGGATCTTTCTGAAATTTGGAAAGGCGAATATCGTAGGGATAAGCATCGGATGGATACATGGCGAATCCGTCGTGATGCTTGGCAGTAATGACGAAATATCTCATGCCTGCTTCCGATGCATGGCGCATCCACTCCTCGGCATCAAATTCAGTAGGATTGAAAGGAAGTATCAGTTCTTTTTTGTACTCTTCCAGGGGGATGCGGGCTTTTCGCATCAGGTGTTCGGTATAGCCGCTCTGCATCTTGTTTTTCCAAAGACCCGCGGGTACGGAGTAAGGGCCCCAATGGATGAAGCAACCGAATTTGGCTTCGTTATACCACGACATTCGTTGCTCCTTATTCTTTTGAGAGGCTGTCCACCAACCGTCGTAGGCTTTGCGAAGCTCGTCTTTGTCTTGTTGCAATTGCAGGTTGCGGGGGATTTCGAGCCCTTGTTCGTCGCCACTCTGCGCCCATATAGCGAGGGGAGAAGCACTCATTGCCATGCAGCAGGCAATCGTTATGGTTTGATAATAGTTTCTCATGATTGTTCTCTCTTTTATTAAACTTGATAAGCAGTCTTTTTTTATTTCACTTGATACGTCTTTCCCTTTTCCGTTTCAATCACTTCTTCGTGGGGTGAGGTCGCTTCGCGTATCCGGCAGGTTCCTCCCGAATGGGAAGTAACGGACAGCCGGGTAATCCTGCTTTCTTTCCATTCCATGTCGATGGTGAATCCGCCTCTGGCGCGGACGCCTTTGATACTTCCGCTTTGCCAGTTGTCCGGCAGGGCAGGTAGCAGGTGTATGTATCCCGCATGGCTTTGCAGCAGCATTTCCGTAATGCCTGCCGTTCCTCCGAAGTTTCCGTCAATCTGGAAAGGGGGATGGGCATCGAAGAGATTGGCGTATGTACCCCCTCCACGGACGCTGACTTGGGTGGCATCTACGTATCTCAATCCGTTTTTCAGCATCCCGAAAGCATGATTACCGTCGCGCAGACGTGCCCAGAAGTTAATTTTCCATGCCATAGCCCAGCCTGTGCCGCCGTCTCCGCGGATTTCGAGTGTCCGTTGGCAGGCGGCTGCCAGTTCCGGCTGCTGTTCGGGGATAATCTGTCGTCCGGGGTGCAGGGCGAACAGATGGGATACATGGCGATGGTTAGGGTCTGTCTCTTCAAACTCTTTATCCCATTCGAGTAGTTGTCCTTTTGAACCGATGCGGAACGGTTGCAGGTTGGCGCGTACATCCATGCACTGCTGGCGAAATGCTTTGTCCGTATCCAGCACCATACTTGCTTCGATGCAGTTGGTCAGTAAGTCCCATGCCAGACCGAGATCCATACCGGATGAACGGCTGATCTCTCCGTTCTGTTTCTTTCCTTCCTTGTCGATATAGCGGAAGCGATTCTCGGGTGAAGTGGATGGGTTGGTAATCCAGTAGCCTGTTTCCGGATCTTTTTGCAGCCATTGCAGCAGGAATTCGGCTGCGCCTTTCATCAGGGGATAAGCCGTTTTGGACAAGTATTTTTTATCGCCGCCGAAGGCATAGTGTTCCCATAGATGCTGACAGAGCCATACGCCTGCCATTGGCCAGCACGACCATCGAGGTGCGCCTTTCGGATCGGAATCATAGCCTCCGGTCGGAGCGGTTTGTGCCCAGACGTCCGAGTTATGGTGGGCCAGCCATCCGCGATTGATGCCATAGTTAACTTTGGCCGTTTGTGCGCCATTGACAGCCAGGCGGCCGATGAAATCGGACAATGGCAGGAAGCATTCCGGAAGATTGGTTATTTCCGCCGGCCAGTAATTCATCTCAGTATTAATGTTGGTCGTATAATTCGATCCCCAAGGCGGTTGAACGTGCCGGTTCCAGATGCCTTGCAGATTGGCGGGCAGCCCGCCCGGGCGGGAAGAGGCAATCAGCAGGTAACGACCGTATTGATAGTAGAGTTCCGTCAATCCGTTGTCAGTGGGGTCTTGTTCGAAGCTTTTTAAACGTTCGTTGGTGGGGAGTGCTTCTTTTTGCAGATTCTCTGTGCCCAGTGATAGTTGCAGGCGGTTGAAGAGTTGCTGATGGTCATCCGTGTGTCGTTGCAGTAATTCCTGATAGGGACGCTTGCATTTTTTGAGTGTCATTTTCTTATTCCCGAAATCGGTGACGGCAGAGAGTAGCAGCACTACTTCATTTGCATTGCGAACGGTCAGTGCAGAGTCGTTTGCCTCACAGTGACCGCCATCCGGCAGCAGTTCCACTTGCACTTTGAATTGTGTCCCCCGTTTGTCATCGTATACCACCTGATGTGGGTCGTAGTCACGATTGGCAACATAGGCGGGGGCTTTGCCGTTCAGGATCAGTGTCTTTTCCCCTTTTGTCTGCACGGTATAGCGCAGCAGGCTGTTCAAGCGAATATGGAGCGATACCGCCTGGGGACGGTCTGCGGCTATTTTTATGACCATCACCTGGTCCGGATAGGAGATAAAGGAAGTGCGGCGGTATTTCACTCCGTCCGCTTCGTAGGTGACGGTAGACAGTGCGTTCGATATGTTGAGTTCACGATACAGATTCCGGGCTTCCCCCCGCGTCAGTTGGTCGAGCATCAGGTTTGCCATAGGCAGGTAACGGGCTGTATACGGACCTTGTGCATTGGCTTTCCAGAGTTCGCTTGCCTTGGCATAGTCTCCGCGGTCGACAGCTTCCCGTACCTGTGGCAACGCGTTCGCGGCTTTGGGGTTGTTCCAGTCCTGCGGATAGCCCGACCAGATCGATTCTTCGTTCAGTTGATATACTTCCTGTAGCGGGTTGCCATATACCATCGCTCCGATACGTCCGTTACCGATAGGAAGAGCTTCTTCCCATACGGTAGCCGGAGCGTTATACCAAAGCTTGTATTCTTTTCCAAACGTTAATGTCGTGGAAAGGAATATACATCCTGAAAACCATATACTTCGTACCTTCATATTCATCGTCTGCTATTTTTTATTCGTCCGTAGATTCTCATTCGTCAGCTATTTCGAATGCTTTCGCGGTGTTGGATATTAATTGGATTGCGGGCAGTTTCTCTTTCAATTCCAGTCTGACAACCGTAGCTATCTTGTCAGGAGCCTGCGTGGGAACTTGTATCGTAATGCCGCCGGGCGTTTTAGTAAATTTCAGTTTCGTACCGTCGGCCAGCAGCATTGCTTCCTTCACTGTATATTTCGTGTCGAATGCCAGTTTGCCGTCTTCCGGCCATTGAAAGACGGAGAGATAATATACGGAGTTCTTCTTTTCGTCTTTCCGGATACATTCGCCCCAGGGAGGAAATATTTCGCTGCGCTGTGTTGCGTAAATCGCTTCACCGTTCACCCGCATCCATTCGCCTACTTTTCTCAGGCAGTCCAGTGCGGGAGCAGGCACAACACCTGTCGGGTCGGGGCCGACGTTGAGCAGGTAGTTGCCGCCACGGGCGGCAATGGTATTGAGATTACGGATAATTGTTTCCGCACTTTTCCAGTTCTTCTCCCAGCTTTTGTATCCCCAGGAGCTGCCGATATTCATACACGTCTCCCAGTCTACGCGTTCGATGTCCTTTGCGTGGGGGATACGTCCTTCGGGAGTCTTATAGTCGCCGGGAAAATCGGGACGGCGCAACCGGTCGTTGGTAATTACCTGCGGATACTTTGCGAGTTCGGCAGTGATTTCCGCCGCTGTCTCTTTGCTGATACGGTGCGGGGTATCCCACCACATGACGGCTACGTCACCATAATTCGTCAGTAGTTCTTTGATTTGCGGGATGGCTACCTTTCTGAAATAATCATCCAGAGAGGCGGAACGTTGCAGGCAATCCCAACCTCCCAGATTCTCTTGGGTAAAATTGTCGATGGCTACCGAATCAGGGTTTGCCCATCCTTCTTTCATTTCTTTGCGGATAGTGCCGCCGCCGGGGTTGCACCAGTCCTGTGTCTGGGAATAATAAAATCCCAGTTTTATATGGTGCTTACGGCAGGCTTTTGCCAGTTCGTCTACGATATCACGTTTGAACGGGGTGTAGTCTACGATATTGAATTCGCTGGCATTGCTTTTGAACATCGCGAATCCGTCATGGTGTTTGGTGGTGAATATGATATACTTCATACCTGCATTTTTGGCAGTCAGCACCAGTTCCTCGGCATTGAAGTCCACGGGATTGAAGGTGCAGGCTTTCGCACGATATTCACGTACAGGTATTTTGCAACGGTTCATAATCCATTCCGCACCGCCTCGTCTTTGGTTGAATCCGTTGTATACGCCGCCGTACAGGCAGTAAGGTCCCCAGTGCACGAACATGCCGAATTTGGCATTGCGCCACCAGGCCATTTTCTCGTTATGTTCAAGCTTTTTGGGCAGAGGTTGCGCAAAAACGGTTGCGGAGAGAGTTAGGGTGAGTATGATTGATAGAATCTTCTTCATGGTTATCTTTATCGGTTGAAATATTTATTGTACTGTGGTTCGTCCATTACTTTCTTGAGTGCCGACTTTCCAAGGCGGTCACGTAACTGATAGTAATACAGGCTCGAAGGAACCACTGTTCCGGCTGTCTGCTCGGTCCATCCGGTTCCGTTTATCGGTTGGTCTTTATATTTCATATCTATCATCGAAGTGTTGACGATGCTGTTGAAGGTCGATTTCGCACCGGACCGGGCTTCTTTGCTATTGTCTACTTCTGTGGCTTGCAGTCCGATGGCAAAGTTCTGTGCCGTAGGCGGCTGCATGACCAAAATCAGCGGGGCGGCACAATTCCAGAATACCATTTGCGCGCCAGCCCATCCGTGTCCCGAACCCATCGATCCCCGGTTGGCTGCCATGAGTGATGCGCTCGGACCTTTCAATACTATATTGTCCCATAAGCATCCGGCCGACCAGCGGTGATGCGGTTCGCTGGAAGCAAAGGTCATTTCACCATAACCGTCTACAAAAGCGTTTGGCCCGGGAGTAGTGGCCCCCAATACAAATTCGTGACGGTGATGGCTGGAGTAGCAACGTTGGAACAGACACATTTGTCCGCCGTTGATGTGGTAAGCATACCGTCTTCCTCCGGTAATCTGCGAGATGGGGTTGATGGCGGAAAGGTCTTGTCCCGTGATATATTTGGTGGCAGAAGTGGTAGTCACACAACAGTCAAAATGCTCTACGCTGACATTGCGTACCCATGCATTCTCGACCGTCCGGAGAGCAACGAATGTATTGGCATGGTTCTCGTCGCAGCAGTATTCGCCTATGCCCCGATAGCTCTTTTTAACCGACTCATCATAGATGCACATGCCGTACAGATTCTCTACGCCACATTGTGTGAAGCGTTTGTCATACCTGTATTTATAGATGGTTCCTCCACCGAACTCCTTCTGCAAAGCGTTCGTCAACGGGATATCCAGTGTGATTTCGTCTTTTTTCACTGATACAATTTTCCGTTCGAACGTCAGATCCTTGCTCCCCGGTTTCCATTGGATCGTTCCGTTCATGTCCGTATCTTTTCCTTCGCGGCGGAAACGTTCGAAAGCCTCCCATGTAGTTTCTCCTTTGCGGGGGCGGGGGGCGATGGAATCCATGCCGATGGTCTGAATCCACGCTGCCGTACTGGGGCGTCGGACAATTACGTCGTCGCCAGTACGAAAATGTTTATCCGCATTCTTCACATGGAGGATACGTGTGCCCGAAGGAACATATTTGTCGATAATTTCCTGTACATCGTTGGTGTTGTATTTGGCTTTTCCGTTAAAGCCGACCTCTATGACATTGTATTTCCTGGGAGAGGTGGCAATGAGTACCGTTCCGCTCTCCTTATTATTCCCTTCGCCGCGAAGCACAATGCCGCTTGCTGTAATCCGGATAGGGCTTGCTATATGATATACGCCTTTTCTGAGCAGGATGCATCCCCTGAATCCATCTTCATCCGGTTGCAATTTTGCTACTTTGTCTATTACGGCCTGTATAAAAGGGGTATCGTCCTCTTTGTTGGGCGAAGGACTGATAGAGGCGGTTACCTTTATATGGGGAATGGCCACTCCACCGCCCTTATAACCGCAGAAAGAGAAATCGGGGAGTAAATCTCCTTTGTCTGTATACGAATGATAAGAGAGCTTTCCCTTCTCATTGATTGATATCAACTTACTTTGTGCACTCGCCATGAAGCAGAGCACAAGTGATGAAGCGATAATGAATGTTACTTTCTTGATGTCCATAGTATTTCCAGCTTTTCGATTTCAAAGTTATCGCATCTTGAGGAAAATTGATTATAAAGGTAAGTCTAATACTTATAAAAACGCCCCTTCCATCGAAAATACCTCATTTTACAAATGAATGACGGAATATTACAAATCTATCGTTTGCCGTGAACACCGTGTCTACAAGGTTTTATTCTCTTTCGCCCTCCGACCTGTTCTTAAACTCCGACGGAGATACTCCGTACAGTGTTTTGAAACTGTTAGAGAAGTAAGCCAGGCTATTATAACCTACGGCACAATATACTTCCGTTATCGACATATCCGTTTCTTTTAGCATCTTGGCGGCTGTCTCCAACCGGAAATTACGGATAAACTCATTGGGAGAGTATCCGGTGATTTGCTTAATCTTGCGGTAAAGGTTCGATTTGCTTAGTCCGAGTTCTTTGCAGAAGGCATCCAGGTTTAAGTCCGAATTGGCGATATTCTGTTGCAGAGTGGCATATAGCTTTTGCATAAACTTCTCATCGACGGAAGTCACGTCGACACCGAGTGATTCGAGTGAGAAGTTTTTGCTATACAGCTCTTTCAGTTTCTCGCGGCTTTGGATCAGGTTGTCTACTCTGATTTTCAGGATGGAGGCGTCGAAAGGTTTTGTGATATATTCGTCAGCACCTGCTGCATAGCCTTCTTTGATATCGTCCGTGCCAGTCTTTGCCGTCACCATAATAATCGGGATATGGCTGGTATTCATATCCTTCTTCAACCGACGGATCAGTTCGATACCATTCATCTTGGGCATCATCAGGTCGGTGATAATCAGGTTGGGAAGCAGATAGACCGCTTTGGCAAGAGCGTCTTCGCCGTTTGTCACGCCCACTACATTGTATCTATCCGCCAGGCAGGAACAGATATAATTGTTCAGGTCGCGATTGTCCTCCACTACCAGAATCGTAGCTTGCTTTCTGGAGGAATTGTCCGGTTCGTAAGCGGCGTCCGGAAGCTCAACGCTGAAAGATACGGCTTTATCTTCGGCCGATTCGATTATCATTTCGGGAGCGAAAAGACTTTTGTCGACCGGCAGTACAAATTTGAATACTGCACCGGAGCTTGATAAGCCTACACCGGACATATTCGCTCCGGTTGCGTTTTCTGCCCACACCACTCCGTGATGCATCTCTATAATTGCCTTGCTGAGGCTTAGTCCGATGCCGGTTCCCGATTTGGAATGTTCGTTCTGAGCCACTTGGTAGAATGGTTGGAAGATCTTCTCCAATTCATCGGGAGCAATGCCGACACCATTGTCCTGGATGGAAATGGTGAGATATCGTATCTCCGTATTCTTATATTTATTCAGTTTGGCAGGCAGGAAGAAAGTAAGTTCGGAATAGGGCTTGACGTCCAGTTCTACGGATACGGTTCCCCCGTCCGGCACATTCTTGAAGGCATTGGAGAGGAAGTTGAAATAGACTTTCTCCAACAAATTCCAGTCGAACCATACAGGTTGGCAGTCGATGGAATGTTTGAACTTCAGATGAATGTTCCGATATAATGCTAAGTCCTGGAAAGAAGAGACAGCTTCGTGCGTGAATTTTATCATGTCGTTCTCGGAGACTTGCAGTTTCATGGTTCCGCTTTCGTTCTTTTGCAGGTCCATCAGATTGTTGACAATGCGGAGCAGGCGCTGGGCGTTGCGTAGCATCAGTTTCACTTTATAATGAATATCATCCGTCAGGTCGGTGCGTTTTACGAACTCTTCCAACGGAGCCATAATCAACGTAAGCGGTGTCCGCAGTTCGTGCGAGAAATTGGTGAAGAGACGATTGCGTTCCTGATAATATTCTTCGTGAACTTCCGCTTCCATCTGTTTGAGACGGATGTTGTTTTGCAGACGTTTCTTTTCGGTGAAATAGCGGATAATGAAAGCGATAAGAGCAATAGCCACCACTGCATAGAAGAGGTAAGCCCACCAGGTCTTCCATAGCGGGGGAAGAACCACGATTTCCAATGTCGTGCCTTCTTCGTTCCAGATGCCGTCATTGTTGGAGCCTTTCACTACGAATTTGTAAGTGCCCGACGGGATATTGGTATAATAGGCGGTACGGCGGTTGCCTACTTCATTCCAGTCATGGTCGAAGCCTTCCAGCTTGTAGGCATATTGGTTCTTGTTGTTGAAGATATAATTCAGTGCGCAATATTCGATGGTGATATTGGTCTGATTGTATTTCAGTACGATTTTCTTTTGGGTGGAGATGTTCTCTTTCAGGATGTCGCCTTCATCGCCGGCTTGTATGAGGCAGTTGTTGATATGCAGTTTGTCGAGGATGATGGGCGGGACATTCGGATTGGTGATGATGTCGTTGGGATTGAACAGTGTGAAGCCGTTGTTTCCGGCAAAGAAGATGCGGTTGCCCGATAGGTGCAGGCCGGCGCATGGAGAAAACTCCTGCACACGTATGCCGCTTTCCTTATTATAATTGGTAATGCCGCGGGTACGCAAGTCGAGGTTGGATATCCCGTTCAGTGTGCTGAGCCAAAGGGTGTTATCGTTCCCTTCTACGATTTTGCAGATCTGGTTGTTCATTAATCCGTTTTTCTCGTTGTAGGTGGTGAACTGTCCGGTGGAAAGAACAAGCTCACTCAAACCACCGTCGATGCTGCTGATCCATATCCTTCCGGAATGATCTTTCAGTATGCTGCTGATATATTGGGCGGCGAGGCCGTTTGTCTCGTTGTAGGAGAGCAGCGTGTGGTTGATCTTGTCATAACAGAACAGTCCGTTGTTCTTCGTACCGATTAGGAAAATATCGTTGTCGACCTCACATACACAAATCACATGAGAGAAGTGGACACCGCCTTTCCCTTTGACGGGAAATTCAGTTTGTATGCTTCGTTGTCCGTCGTCGGAGATGAATACCAAGCCTTCCGTCACACTGATAGCACCGATAATCACTTCTCCGGCGCGGCTTCGGCTGATATGGTAAATCGGTCGCCGGTCGGTAGTCTGGTAGAACAGGGAGAATTGACGGGTATTCAAGTTGAATTCATATACTTCACCTTGGCTCGTCCCGCACAGGATGCGGTCACCGTCCAGATAGACAGTCTTGAAGATATTTTTCACCGAACCGTCAGCCTTGTGAGGTAGGGTATATTGCCGGAAGGATTGTTGAGCAAGGTCGAAGGCAATCAGTCCGCCGCCTTCCGAACTGATATAGAGTGTTCCGTCATATTCGACGGCGGGGCCCAGAATGCCCAGATTGGCGTTCAGGATGGTGGCGGGATTGTAAAAGTCGAACAGGTGGCCGTAAGGATTGTAGTAATCAACTCCACCGGCATAGGTTCCGATCCAGATGGTTTGCATCCGGTCGAAGAGTATGCTGTACACCGAATGATGGCTCAGACTGCCCTGTGCTCCGTGTTTGTAAGAAGCGATGCGGCTCGTCACAGGATTAACGATATTCAGTCCGTCGAAAGTACCTATCCACATTTCTCCTGCAGGAGATTCTTTGATGCAACGGATATCGTTGTTGGACAGTCCGTTGGCGGTATTGTAATATATCACTTCCGATAAGTCATGCCTGATGACGCAAACTCCGTCTTTGTAGGTTCCTATCCAGATGTTATCTTTCTTGTCGATATATACATCTTTAATATAATTGGAGGGGATAGGCAGCGTCTTCGAATCTTTGCGGTACGAACGGACCACCCGGTTCTTCCGTGGATCGTATATCACCAGTCCGCTCATACTCGAAGCGATATAGAGAAGGTCGTCTTTCTCGATGATAGTACTTATGGAGTTGTTCGCCAGTTCTTTCAGAGGGATCTCCTTCAAGATGTCCTCCTTTGCATCAAAAACATATAAGCCGGAGATGGTTCCCACCCACAACGTGCCTTCCTTATCGGTGAAGAGGGATATGATTTTATTGTTGGCGGCATTAGCTTCAGGGTCGAAGTAATACCGTTTGAACCCGTTTCTGCGTTTATCGAGTTTGTTCAGTCCGTTTTCCGTTCCGAACCAGAGGTTGCCTTCCGCATCTTCGGTGATGCAGGCGATGGTATTGTTGCTGATACTGCATTCGTCGTCGGCATGATTCCAGAAAGTTTCGAAGTTATTGCCGTTGAACTTGTTCAGTCCGTTGCGGGTGCCGAACCACATATATCCCAGCCGGTCCTGGTAGATACAAGTGACATGAAGCTGTGATAGTCCGTTTTGGACTGATAAATTGGAAAAATGGTATCGTTGATTTGCGAAAATGATTTGTGGAAGGATAAAAACCAGCAAAATACATATCAGCTTCTTCATAAATGAACTATATTTGGGGTGTATGCTTTTCGTCTAGCAAAAATAATAAAAAAAGGGCAAAAGCAGGGCTTAACAAACTCATTTTATAGTATCAACACATCTATGGGCTATTTTTACAAGCTTTGGAAGGATTATTGCAAATGGAGAATCTTCCCTACAACTCTTTGACGGATTCTGTAAATGCCTTCTATCTTGTTATCACTATTTTTGTAACTGGAAGAATGAACCGAAAAACTTTCTCCGGCCGGGAAAGAATCGTTTTTGTTTTTCCGCGAACGTAAATATGAAAAACATTGTAATATGAAAAGAATTCCTATCTTTTTGATAAGTACCCTCTTCATGGTATTTATAGTTGGAACTCCCGCTTTGGCTTTTTCGCCCGGTTTGGACGAGGCGCAACAGAACACAGTTGTCGGCGGAGTTGTAGTCGATAAGAATAACGAGCCTCTCATCGGGGTATCGGTTATGGTGGAAGGGTCTTCCGGCGGAACGATCACGAATATGGATGGTAAGTTCTCCATCAGCCTGCCGAAGAACAAAACATCATTGAAATTCTCCTATGTAGGTTTCGCCACCCAGACAGTTTCGGTAAAGAACAAGAAAGAGGTACGCGTAGTGATGCACGAAGATTTGCAGCAACTGGACGAAGTAGTTGTGGTGGGCTATGGTGTGCAGCAGAAATCTCATTTGTCCGGTTCGGTGACAAAAGTCAATATGGACGGTATCGAAGACGTTCCTACCCCTCGTCTGGATCAGGCGCTGTTGGGTAAGGTGGCCGGTGTGCAGATTCTGAACACCACTTCCGAGGTGGGAGCCGATCCGGATATATCCATTCGAGGTACTTCTTCATTCAGTGCCAGCAGCAATCCGCTGATTATCGTCGACGGCTTCCCGGTGAGCGACGGTCTTGAATCGCTCAATCCGAGTGATGTGGAAAGCATCGAGGTACTGAAAGATGCCTCATCCGCAGCCATCTACGGTTCGCGTGCAGCCAACGGTGTTATCTTGATTACCACCAAAGGCGGCGTTATCAGCAAACCTAAATATTCGGTGAAAGCCAAGTGGGGCGTAAAGTCGAACTATAAGTTGCATTCCGTGCTGAGCACGAAAGAATATCTGGATTTACGCATCAGGGAACATAATTTGTTGGGTACATCATTGTCTTCACAAGAGATGGCGTATGCAGCTATCAATAATAATACGGACTGGCAGCAGGAAGCCTTCAACGACAATGCTTACTATTATAATGTAGACTTCTCCGTCAGTGGTGGTAGCAGTGGTATCCGGTATTATATTTCCGGTGCTTATAACAGCGACGAGGGCATGATGCTGAAGAACTATTATAAAAGGTATAATGTAAAAGCGAGAATAGACGCCGATTTGTCCAAGCGCGTGACGGTAGGTATAAACATCGCTCCTTCCTATACCGAATCCGAACGTCCGGCAACCAACTTTACGGACTTTGTGAGAACCCCTTCCTGGATGCCGGTGAAGCATACCGAAGAGACATCCGCCATTACAGGTGTTCCGGTAGGAGAATATACGAGAGGTTCGCATTTTAATGGTAAGACCTATACAACTATTGATCCGCAGACGGGGCTGGAAAAGACCGTGACAGCTACCCCGTGGGGATCGACGAACAACAATCCCCGTGGAATTATCGATAATGTTTTTAGTCCGAAAGGGCAATACCGTATGCAATTGCAGGGATATATCGATATCAAGTTACTGAAAGAATTGCGTTTCCGCTCTTCCAATAGTTTCAATTTCAACTTTACTGAGACGGATACTTATCAGAATGTAGGGGCGAAAAGTGCAGGTGATTCCAATCGTGGATATTATACCTCCAGCAAGTCTATCAACCTGGCGTCGGAGAATACATTGAATTACAGTAAGAAGTTCAAAGGTATTCATCAGTTGGATGGGCTGCTGGGAGCCTCTGTCTATAAATATACGAATAAGAGGACGGGGATTCTGGGATTCGATTTTCCTACCGATTACATTCATTACTTGAGTGCGGCAGGAAGAATAGACCAGTACGAAGGTACCACCCTGCGTACCGGCACATGGAAGAATGACAATGCGATGGTTTCTTATTTCAGCCGTGTCAATTATGCATTGAAAGACCGCTATCTGTTGTCAGTGAGTTTGCGTACGGATGGAAGCTCCAAATTCGGTAAAGATAATAAATGGGGATGGTTCCCCTCCGTATCGGCAGGATGGAGAATCTCGGAAGAATCATTCATCAAAGAACGGGCGAAGTGGCTGAATCAGTTGAAACTGCGATTGAGCTACGGTGTGACGGGTACGGATGCTATCGAAAGCTATGCTAATACGGACCTGCTCGATTCGGCAGGTTATATCCTTGGCGAGGGCAACGGTTCGGTTGTCTCCGGACTGGCCAACAACTCCGCTTCTCTGGGCAACCGGGCCTTGCAGTGGGAACAAACCAATCAGGCGAATTTCGGTCTGGATATCTCTCTGCTGAACAATCGCATCGGGCTGACTTTCGACTACTATTACTCTATCACGAAAAGTCTGCTCTATCAGAAAACGGTTAACAGCATCGCCGGATATACACAAGCCTGGACAAATGAGGGTAAACTGAGAAACCGTGGTTTCGAGATGGAACTGACTACTTACAATATCAACAACCGACAATTTAAATGGAGCACTTCTTTCAACCTGTCACTGACGCGCAACAGGCTGCTCGACTTGGGCGGACCGTCCGAACAAGTCACGCCGGGCTCAAATAAAGAATACTACATTGCCCGTGTGGGTGATCCGCTGATCCAGTTCTATGGATTCAAAACAATCGGCGTATGGAAGAGTCAGGAAGAAATAGACAATAATCCGCATCATATCAATGACAAACCGGGAGGATTACGTGTAGCCAATACGAACGGTGATGATGTGATTGACGACAACGACCGTGTGCCTCTCGGCAATCCTTATCCTGACTTTATCTGGGGTATGACGAATACGTTGAAGTATCGCGACTTCGATTTGGCATTCACCCTTCAGGGTCAGGTAGGAGGAAAGGTGTATAACACCGACAATAATTATAATGAGTTCCGTATGTGGAATACGAAGTACGTGGCCAACCGATGGTTGAGCGTCGAATATCCGGGCGATGGAAAAACGCCTTTCCGCGACAACGGAATACAGCATTCACTGACCGACTATCAGATTGAGGATGCCGGATTTATCGCGCTGCGTGATGTCACTCTGGGTTACGACTTGCCGAGGAAGGCGGCACGCAAAGTAGGACTTTCCAAATTGCGGGTTTATGTTTCCGCACAGAACCTTCTGTACCTGTGGTCGGACGGCTATCGCGGTATCAATCCCGAAGCCCGCTATGCAAGCGGAGTATACCGGACGGCTATGGCCAGAAATGCTTTGCAGAGAGGAGCATTCCCTATTCAACGCACCTTCAGTGCTGGTCTGAATATTAACTTTTAAAAAAGAGAGAACCATGAAGAATATACTAATTTATCTACCGGCTTTATTTTTGCTGTTCGGCTGCGAGGATTTCCTGAACAGGGCAGCCTACGACCAGATGGACAGTGAGAACTTCTATCGGAACGCAGAAGAAATCAACGCCGCCGTGATGGCTTGTTACAATGGCATTCACGGAACATTGAACAATGAATTCTTTTTGACCGAGGTCCGTTCGGACAATACCAGGCATGAAGGACAGGGATCGACTACCGGGACTAGTCTGGAGATTGCCAATCTGGACCTTTTCAAGGTGGAGCCTTCCAATACGATCAATAATGCGTATTGGGAAAAGGCTTATCATAACATTGCGAATTGCAATACAGTGCTTGGACATTCGCAGGTGGTGACGAACGTGACGTTGAGAGAACAGTATGATGCCGAAGCCCGCTTTATCCGTGCCTATCATTACTTCAATCTGGTTCGCCTGTATGGACCGTTGTTTCTTGTGACTGAAAGAATCACGGCCGAGGAAGCTAAAAATTATGAGCGGAGTACGGTGGATGCCGTCTATCGGTTGATTATTGACGATCTGGATTATGCTTCCAGAAAACTGCCCGTTAAATATGACAGCAGTAATATCGGACGCGTAGACCAATGGGGAGCAAAGACGCTTCTTGGAAAGGTATATCTGACACTTTCCAAAAATGGAATGGACAAGGAGATGCTTACTCAGGCCAAACTCTTGTTGGAAGATGTGGAGAAGAACAGCGGATACGGACTGGTGACAAGCTCGTATGCGGATGTGTTCAGTATTTCGAATGAGATGAATAAGGAGATGATTTTTGTGTCCCGCTATCTGTCTGGAGGAAACGGACTGGGGTCGCCTTTCGCCAATTATTTCGCTCCGGTGAATAGTGAGAATATGATTTTGACCGGTAGCGGAAACGGCTACAACTGTCCGACGGAGGATTTGATCAGCACCTATAATTCGGAAGCAGGTGAGACTCGGAAAGATGTTATATTGAAGGAGTTCTGGATTGACCAGAAGGGGGCAACGCAATATGTGTCTTATGTGACGAAGTATCTAAGTCCGGTAACGGTGCGTTATGATGCTGAAAACGACTGGCCTATTCTCAGGTTTGCCGATGTGTTGCTAATGTTGGGTGAGATAGAAAATGAATTTAACGGACCCACGCAAAATGCACTCGACTATATCAACGCAACCCGTCTGCGGGCGGGACTGAAGAAGGTCGAAGAGGTGCAGCCCATTACAACCAAGTCGGAATACCGGACAGCGATGGCTAAAGAAAGACGGCTGGAGTTTGCTTTGGAGAACCACCGCTTGTTCGATTTGCTCCGGACGGAACAATTGATAAATGTAATGAGGAAACACTATACGACCGAACAGATGCGCAATAAGAGTACAGGTGCTCTGACCGATTACTATGCGAACGAGAAAACGCCCGTATATGTGAAAGACCCGCTTTTGGAAAACTGGCAATTACTGTTGCCTATTCCCTACAACGTGATTATTACTGCTCCGAACGCTACGCAGAATTCGGGATATTCAGGTGTGTGACAGACCATTTTGCCGTAAATTTAAAAACTTGAAATAATGAATATGAATCGATATATATATACATTAATGGCTGCCGTTGCCCTACTGCTGGGCATTACTGCCTGTAATGAGAAATTGAGCATGTTTGAGGCGAACCAGAATCCGCCCGAAGTGACCGACTTTAGTCCGAAGAACGGAGTGGCAGGAACAGAGATCAGTATCACGGGCGCTAACCTGCAAGAGGTAGACTCCATCAAGATAGGTGGAGTGAAGACGGACGTGAAGTATCGGATTAACCGCTCACTGGTTATTGCCGGAGTGACGAATGAGGTTGTATCGGGCATTATTGAGGTGTTTACTCCTTATGGGAGTATAAAGACCTCAGAAAGCTTTACGATGGAATATGTGATTCCCGAGCTGACCGGTTATGTGAATAAGTCCCGGCCGTATACCGTTGTTGGCCTGACGGGAGAGAACCTGGACATTGTGACGGGCGTACTTTTCGGAACCAAAGAGGCGACGGTTGTCACCCAGACGCGGGAAGAAATAGAAGTGGAAGTACCTTACTTTAAAGATGAGGCGGTGGATATTGTTTTGAATTATCAGTATGGGACGGAGATTCGCCAGGTGAGTACTTCCGGCACGCCTTTCTCACTGGAGCTGGCTTATCCGTCGGTCAGCGACTATCCGAGAATGACTTCCGCCGGCTCTTCGATTGAAATCAAAGGCGTGAATCTTACACAAGTAGACAGTGTGTTCGTGGGTGAATATAAAGCGGAAATCACCAAACGGGCAACCGATGTACTGACCTGTCAGCTGAGTGCGGAATACGAGGTCACAGGCACAAAGAAGATTACTCTTTATTATTATGACGAGACGAAACTGGAAACGGCCGAAGACTGCCAGGTCATTGTCCCCGAAGTATATATCTGGAAAAACATAACCCTTTACGGGCATGGCAGTGAGAATGCGAATCTATTTAGCGGAACAACCGGTAAATATTATAATCCTTGTGAGTTTGCGGATAATAAAGAGATTATCCATTTGTGCGCTACACAAAACAGCGACGGTATGCAGTTGGCAGGGTTCTCCAAAAAGCTGAATATTCATAAATTCAAATGTAACGGCAAGGCGCTCGAAGCCGACGGACTCAATCTGAGATTCCGCAAGCTGCTCGAAACGACTCCGGCAGAGAAAGCATATATGGATAAGATTAAAAATGGAACTTTGGAGAAAATCAGCATCGAGCAGGCGAAAGCTGACGGATTGAATCTGACAGGCAGCACCAAACAGGTAGCCCGTTATAAGCTTTTGGATGACAACTATAACAAGACCAATCTGGAAGGATTTGATATTGGAGGCATCAATTTGCTTTTGGTGTATAGTGATGTGGATGGCAAGAACCTGGTGGCAATAGGTTTTGTGGAACTTGTAGCAGTCCAGATGGAAAGTGTTTCCGACACTAAAGGTTCGATGACCTTGAACTTCTATTTCCAGAAAGATTAATGACTAAATGAAAGGAAGATATGAAAAAGAGTATATTTATTATATTACCGCTGATACTTTGGGCATTTGCCGCATGTGATAACGATGATTCCGAATGGGATAGCGGTAACTTGGGAGTGAACTCCGTAGAAGGGACGTGGCAACGTGTAGGGGCTTATCCGAAAGTGCTTGCCATTTTTGGCAGCGACTATACATCAACTATACAGACATTCGATGTGGATGATAATCTTGTGACCGATTACCCGCAAGGAAAATACCGGGTGGCGGGAGATTCGTTGCTCGTCTATGAACGCGGATTCATCAACCGGTTTGAATTTGATAATGACGAATTGGTGATAACCTACGGCTACAACGCTTCGAGACAAACGACTTACAGATATACCCGGGTGGAACCGGCAGAGCCTGAAGAGCCCGGAGTACCGGAAGATCCGACGGTCACCTCAGAGGATTTTCCTGCCACGGTAACGGAGGGAGAGCTGATTACCATTACCGGTACGCAACTGACATCTATCGAAAAAGTTTTGTTTGGCGAGACGGAAGCGGAAGTCATAAGTCTGGAAAAAGAAACACTGATATTCAAAGTTCCGGTTTTTGAGACTACTGCTACGGTAGCTGTGAAACTGGTTTATGCGAATGGTGAAAAAGAGAGATAGAATTGTCTCCTGCTTGCCAGGTAACGGTAATGGCATGGCTGTCTTATCCTAATCTTAAACTGGGAGCACATCGTAATTCTACTTTCGGAAGTATGATGATTGCCGACAAGGGCGAAGTGGTAGCTGCTTGTATTCTGACTACCGAGCGAGAAAGAGAAGTAGACTTTGCTACCATCTGCAATAGCCCTATGGATTTTAATCTGCAAAGTCCCGAACGGCTTGGAAAGAATTTGAGAAACTGCTGGTGTGAGGGAAAAAGACTGGAAGGACTGACTTCTTCTTCTGAAGCTGAAGATGTTGAGAGACTCTTCCCAAACTATTACTCCAATAAGACCACATTCCTGATATTGTCGGAAACGGATGAAGCACAGAAAGCTATTATTGATAAAGTGAAGGATGGCAAGATGGTAGAATTATCTACGGATGCATTTGCCGGAATGGATATAAAAAGACGGGATATACGCACGTTTAAAAAGGATGAGACAACAAAAGACGAGTCTATTTTCGAAGTTGGAAGCGTGATCGCCTTCAAAACACCGCATAAGGGGGATAAGATTGGTATCATGCGCATTCTTTCAATCGGTGTGGATTTTACTCAGGACTCTGCCTGGAATAATGAGAATGCAACTATAACTTTTGATTTGTATTATCAGAAATGATCGTTTCAAGTTTTTATGAATATAATTATTAAAATAATAATGTGATGAAAAAAGTAGTATTATCAGTGGCAATCATGTCTTTTGCTCTGTTGGCAAATGCGCAAGTTCTGAAAAAGGATCTCCTGAAAGATTATAAACCAGGTGACCAACTGGAAAAAGCTGTTTATGGTGATAAGAAAGAGCCGATTCGTACCGATTCCTGGAATGGGGCGTTTTCCACTAATCCGCTGGAAGGAGTAGGAAGTCCGTTAGTAGGCAAGGCGCTTTCTTATAAAGGGTATCCGGAAGGAGGATTATCCATAGATATAGGCAACTTTCCGGCTGATATCAAAGGTAGTCGTTTTAGTGTTTATTCTCTTACGGATGTAAATAAGGAATATAGAAAGGGAACCTATTATCTGGCTTTTCTAGCCAACTTCTCCAAGTTGGGAGGTAGCAACTTTGCCGATTTTGTGGCTTTGGATATTAATTATACGGGAGGAGCCAATAGAGGGAAGGTGTTTGTTGCACGCGAAGGTAAGGATAAGATTAAGTTTGGAGTCTCTGTACGCAATATGCGTACAGAGGGAACAGAAACTTATGATTATGACAAAACCCACCTTTTGATATTGAAAGTCGATTACGACAAGAATCAGGCTTCCCTTTTTGTTAATCCGGAATTGAGTAAGAAGGAACCTAAAGCTACGCTTGTTGCCGACGGTGAAGAGAATGATTTGAAGAATGGGTTGAAAGGGATTTCATTCAGATATCGCAGAGGATATAAGGGCAGAGTCGGTAATTTCCGTTTTGCTGATAACTGGGCGACTGCAATTGGTAAATAGAAAATAGAAGATGAGGGAAGTTTGGGCTTCCCCATTTTCATCTAGTCATTTTAGCAGTTTTTTCTTAATCATGCGGTTGCGGATCAGGATTCGTGTTTTTCTCGTATACCTTGAAATCCGCCAGTAGAATATGTTCATCTTTGATTCCGTTGGTTGGACGGTCATTTTCATCCGTCAGGGTTTTGCCGAAACTACGGTATATGCCGAATTTATTGCGGATACTTATTGCTCCCTTCCTCCATAAATCTATGTCATCAAAGGAACGTTGAACAAGTCTTTTCCCGTCACTGAGTCGGCTTAAAGTGATACTAAACGAGCCATTGTGGGTATAGTGCATTTCAGTTTCTACCTGAATCCATTCATCTTCGAAATCTTCCAATGGGAGATTGTCTATTATAGTACCTTTCGTTGTTTCTTCGGTATCTCCGTTATGAATGATTTGTATACGGCGATTACTCCCGTTTCCGTTGCTTCGTGCAGTGATAGTAATTACGGGTGAACCGTTGTTGCCTTCCTGTGCCTTTAGTTGATGTAAATGAGTAAAACTGCCGGACGGACGGAAATCTTTAGGAATCTTGAACTTCCATTTTAGTTGTTGCCATTCATCCCAGTTGCCGTTTAACTTATACCAGGAAGGCGTGGTCTGTGTTTTCATCTCATTGCGTTGGCGGTCTATTAATTTGCCACGGTCTCCATCCAGTGCTTTTTCATTGGCATGAATGGAGAGTTTGAAAATGTATTGTCGAATAAACAAATCATAAATAACTTCTCCGTGCACTCCGTCCTTGTGGTCTAAGGAAGAGCTGTTGGGATGTTCGGAATAGTCCCAACCAATCTTTCGCATATATTGGTGTATTTGAGTGTAGCCGGCTTCTACTAATTCGGCGCTGCCTTGCATACTGCCCTGCAGAACGTAATTGTTGCTTGGGGGAGGAATCACCGGTTCATCAGTGTCCGTATTTTCTGTTTGCGAGCAACTGCATAAAGGGATCAGGAGAGTAACTGTGAAAATTAATAGGTTTTTCATTGTAGATGGTGTCTTTTTGGAATTATTAATTGGATATTTAATGATAACCAAAGGTAGGTGTTTCTGTAGAAACCGGCTTTTTATATTTGCCCAAATATTTGTAATAATCTTCCAAGGAATCGTTGCAGGATGTACATGACTCCCCATTATTAAACATTTGTTCTATATAAATAAACAAGTGGTGGCTAAATTTGCATCGTTATTAACTGCATACTATTATGAAAAACTTAATCTATCTTGTTCCAACATTATCTTTAGTCAGCTGTACCTCTCAGCAAGTGGAAGAAAAGCCGAATGTGATTGTGATTCTTGCCGATGATTTGGGCTTTGGCGATGTCAGTGCTTATGGCTCGACTACGATTCATACTCCGAATATCGATAGCTTGGCTCATGGAGGAGTCTGCTTCACGAACGGATATGCCACTTCGGCAACTTCCACTCCCAGTCGTTACGCTTTGATGACCGGAATGTATCCGTGGAAAAATAAGGATGCAAAAATCCTGCCGGGAGATGCTCCTCTTATCATTAATGAAAATCAGTTTACCTTACCGAAGATGATGCAGCAATGCGGTTATGTGACCGGAGCTATCGGAAAGTGGCATTTGGGGATGGGAGACGGCAATGTCAACTGGAACGAAACCGTCAAACCGGGTGCCAAAGAAATTGGTTTCGACTACTCTTGCCTGATTGCAGCAACCAACGACCGTGTCCCGACGGTTTACGTGGAAAACGGCGATGTAGTAGGACTCGATCCGGCCGATCCCATCGAAGTGAGTTACGAGCATAATTTTGAAGGCGAACCGACTGCCATTTCTCATCCGGAGATGCTGAAAATGCAGTGGGCACACGGACACAATAACTCTATAGTAAACGGAATTCCCCGTATCGGATATATGAAAGGCGGTCAGAAAGCCCGTTGGAAAGACGAGGATATGGCCGACTATTTTGTAGATAAGGTAAAGAACTTTGTTACTGAACACAAAGGTGCTCCTTTCTTCCTGTATTATGGCTTACACGAACCTCACGTCCCTCGTGCTCCCCACCAGCGATTTGTGGGCAAAACAACGATGGGGCCTCGTGGCGATGCCATCGTTGAGGCAGACTGGTGTGTCGGCGAACTGCTTGCCCACTTGAAGAAAGAAGGCTTGTTGGAAAAGACACTGATTATCTTCTCCAGCGATAACGGGCCGGTTCTGAATGACGGTTACAAAGACGGTGCTCCCGAACTGGCAGGCGATCACCTTCCTGCAGGAGGTCTGCGCGGAGGTAAATATAGTTTGTTCGACGGTGGTACGCATATTCCTCTGTTTGTTTATTGGAAAGGAAAGATTCAGCCGGTCGTATCCGATGCACTGGTTTGTCAGGTAGATATTCTCGCTTCTCTGGGTTCGATGATACATGCCGATTTGCCGGAAGGTTTGGATAGTCGGAACTATCTGGATGCTTTCTTCGGAAAAGAGCAGACTGCCCGCAAGGATGTAGTGCTGGAAGCGCAAGGACGTATGGCTTATCGTTCGGGCGACTGGATTATGATGCCTCCTTATAAAGGTTCCGAACGAAACCTGACCGGAAATGAATTGGGTAATCTGGGTGAATACGGATTATTTAATGTAAAAGCCGACCGGACTCAACAACAGAATATGGCGGTACAACAGCCCGAACTTCTGGACTCCCTGAAGCAGAATTTCTTTGCTGAAGTGGACGGTTATTATCGCAGTGAAGTAGAAGAAGAACCATTAAAATAAGGTCAAATGTTTATTCTGAACATAAATCCCGTTGATAAAACAATCGTTCTATTCTACCGGAGTTTATTTCTCTACCTTTGTTCTGTTCGATGTCGGACAATTAACCTTGAAGTATGTATATGAAAATGAAAGCTTTTTTAATGTTTGTATTGCTGTTCTTATGTTCGATGGGAACAAAGGCGCAGGATTTGGGGGCGAACTATAATGAAAATATAGATTACCCGATTACGGAAATAGAGATGTTGAAACAGTCGAAAGTGACTTGGGTGAGAGGATTTGTCAATATCCCCAATCTGTTTCTTCAGAATGAAAACGGGAAGATTGTTGGTGTGAAAGAAAATGCCATCAGGACACATATTCCTACACTGAAATTTATTCAGGCCAAGAAAGCCTTGGGCGACCGTGTGAAATTTATATTGAGCCTGAAAATACCTTTTGAATTATATACCGACACGGTTCCCAAAGTAGGAACTAAGGAGATGGAGTACATATTTCAGGCAACTGAAGTATTACTGAAAACCTATGATATGGCGAAGAATATTGAAATACTTGTCATGGGTAACGAACCGGAATGGGAGAATGCATTGGATACCGATCTTTGTCATGCGGACGGTGAGGATTATCGGGCATTTCTGAATGAGTTTGCCAATCGGCTGACTGCCTGGAAACAGGCTAATGGATGGACATTTGATATTTATGCCGGAGCATTGAACCGTGTATCCGAATTGCCGAAGAGCGAAACGGTACCTGCGGTAGTCTCTGTGGTTAATAACAATCCTAATGTTGTAGGGCTCGACTTACACGTTCACGCATTGAAAATCAACCAGGCGGAAGATGATTTCCGTATTATCCGCGATAAATATGGTGTAACAAAGAAACTGATTTGCACGGAATTCTCTATGGTACGTGCTTTAAATCCTCATGTAGCCGACGCACTGGGAGAATGGGGAACCAAGCATGGTTATACGGCCGGGATGAAAATTTACGAATACCTTAATCTGATAGCTGAAAAAGCTAATGCCGGTACACCGGTCAGTGCAACCGAGTTCAAGAGCCTTTTTGAGAGTTATTCCTGGTATCCGAAGAATTGGTATAAGACTTTTTATGAAGTATTCAAGAAATATGATACGTATGCCATTACCGGACGTTTTAGTGTGGTTCCCGGTGGAGCGAGAGCTGTTTACGATGCGAAGACTGAAATGTGGGAACTTGGAGGAATTTATTTTTCCCGTTATTTAGGACTGGATGCAGACGGATTCTACAATCCCAATCCATTGTTATATCCTGATTTTATTGCTGCCCGGGATGGATTGACAGTTTCCAGCCTTGTCGGAGGACAACGGGAATTGTTCATAAGTTGGGGTAATGGAGCCGATAAAACAGGTATATTGTCAGTAACAGATGAGGAGGGAACAGAGGTGGTGCGTCGATCGCTTGATTCGGAGAATGACTATACATTGGTTGAAAATCTTGCTCCCGGAACGACTTATCATGTAGCATTGCTGAAATCGGATGATGCCGTGTTGTGGAAGGATGATGTTAAGACCAAGTCTGTAACAGGAAAGTTTCCTTTGTTGAAATATCAACAAGTGGATGGATATATGTTGGTACAACTATTAAATTTGCCGGATGATGTCTCATCTTATAAAGTAAAGCTGGATGGACAGGAAATCAATATAGTGAATAAGAACCTGAACGGACAAATACTTACCGCCGAAGTGACTTATAAGGATGGATCGGTAGAAATGTTGTCGACAACTATTAGAAAGTAATTATCTTAAATTTATTCGCTTATGAAAGTAATATATGTAGTGTTGGTATGTTTGTTGGTTTTCGCCTCTTGTGCGGAGACGGAATATGCCGAAAACGGGGTTGATAAAAAGAATATAACGGGATATACCGAAGTTGGGTTTTATAGTTTGGATGGAATTTGTACTTTTACAGAGCAGGAACAACTTCAGGCTGCAATTAATCCTAAACGGTTGACTTATCGCCTGCAAAATTCGGATCAAAGCAAATACATTCATGTGAAGTTTGACGGGAAGCCCACGGCTGTTGGTCAAAAGATGAAGACTGAATTCTCATTCCAAGGAGTTTCTTTCCTCAAAGAAGGGATGGAGATGGAGGTAGTTCGTATAGACGGAGATAAAGTTTGGTTGTCAGGAGATAACGTCGGTATAGTAATCCCTGTTTTTAATAATTAAAAGAAAGATATTATGAAAAGATACATTCCTATTGTAGCGTCATTAATGGTGTTTTCGTTGATATCATGTGGTGAAGTCATGGATCTGACACAGCCGGAAAAGGCTGAAGTTACCTATTCCAATATTACCTTGTCGCTTTATCAGACAGGCAAATATGATTTATATCTGGATGAGCCGGAATACCAATATAACATTATGGTGGAGAAAAGCCATTGCGAAAAAGAAGCAAAGGCGAAATTGGCTGTTGTTGATGCCAAAGAGTTTGGTGAAGAATATCACCTCTTACCTGTGGAATATTATGATCTGGATGGAAGTAATTTTAATTTTAAGGGGGACGATGTCCTGCGTATGGTAAATTTGCGCTTCCATGATTTAGGTACGCTTGACGGATCAAAGAAATACGTTCTCGGTTTGAAACTGGTTTCCGACGATCTTGCAGTCAATCAAGAGAAAAGTACAATGACTTTCTTCCTGCAACAGAAACAGGGAGAAATCGACAACCCTTATACCGTGGCGACAACGAGCGACTTGATAACTCTCGGAGAGAAACTCAAAGATGGTAAGACGATTTATGCCAAGATAGAGAATGATATTGATTTGCAAGGTGTAGACTGGCAACCGATAGAGACCTCGGTTTCCAAACAACTTGTATTGGATGGAGGCGGACATACGATTCGTAATCTGAAAGTAAATACTTCCTCTTCTGTTAATCAGGGATTCTTTGGATTGTTGGTTGGTAAGTGTTCCAATATAAACTTTGAAAATGCGCAGATTACAGCCAATACAAAGATGGCAGGCATCCTTGCCGGACAGGTGGGAGCTGCTACTTCTCCGGGTATCGTGGAGAATGTTCGGGTATCCGGTACGATTTCTTTAACTTCGGGAACGGGAGCGGCTGCCTGGGATAACGGTCAGGCTGGTGGTATCTGTGCAAGACTTCATGGTGCAGATAGTAAAATTCATCAGTGTACATCGGCAACGGATATTACTGCCGTATGGTGCGCCGGCGGTATTTGTGGGGAAACGAGAGGCGGAGCAACGATCTCTCAATGCTCTTCCACTGGGGATATTGTGACTGAATCATGTGTAGGAGGCATTGTTGGACGTATGTTATATTCTATCGTTACGCAGTGTTATTCTTCAGGTCTTGCACAAGCTTTCCCGATGAAAGTGGCGAATCCTGCGGGTGGTATTGCCGGATTTGTAGATCCTAGTCCGACAGCTGTGATCTCTTATTGTTATTCCGATTGCGAGATTTCCGCTCAAAATCAGGTAGGCGGTATTATGGGATTTGCTAACAAGGCGACAGGAATCACCGTAACACATTGTGTGGCTTGGAACCAGAAATTATTCTCTAACGGTGCACCCAAGTCGGGAAGAATTTGCGGACGCTTTAACAAGAATGAGGCTAATAATTGCTATGCGAATCCAAATATGGAATGTCGTTTCTCTGCCAATACGCCCGCTATCGTAGACGAAGAAATACCCAATTACGGAGCACAAACATTTGGTGCCGACCGTTACAATGGTCTTTCTACGATGAGTACCCCGATAGATGCTGCCAAGGCTCTTTCTTGGGATGAAGCAATATGGAATCTCGCAGGGGAGAAACCCGGTTTGGTTTGGATGTTAGATTGAAATTTTGTAGATGAGATAAAGATCAGATATAGAATAAAATAGGTATGAAAAAACATAAAATGACAAAAAGACTTATTCTCGCATTAGGAATCATTGGTTTGTCTGTCACTGGGGGACGGGCTGATTCGGTTAATGAGAAGGAGATCACTTATGCTGATCCTACAATTTATGTGGAAAACGGCAAGTATTACCTCACCGGTACACGCAATCAGGAACCACAGGGCTTTGCTATCCTCGAATCGACCGATCTAGAGCATTGGACAGTGCCTGATGGCAGTTCCCTGCAACTGATTCTGCGGAAAGGAGATCGAACGTATGGTGAAAAAGGCTTCTGGGCACCTCAATACTTTAAGGATAAAAGAACTTATTATTTCACTTATACTGCCAATGAGCAAACGGTGATCGCTTCTTCCAAATCGGTATTCGGACCTTTCCGGCAGAAGGAAGTCAAGCCGATAGACGCTTCCGCTAAGAATATAGACTCTTTCCTATTTAAGGATGATGATGGGAAGTACTACCTATATCATGTCCGCTTTAATAAAGGTAATTACCTTTGGGTAGCCGAGTTTGACATAAAGAAGGGAAGTATCAAACCGGAAACATTGAAACAATGTATGGACTGTACGGAGGCTTGGGAAAAGACTCCGACCTACAAGTCTGCACCAGTGATGGAAGGACCGACTGTTATGAAGTGGGACGGGGTATATTACCTCTTCTATTCTGCCAATCATTTTATGAATATCGACTACTCGGTAGGCTATGCTACTGCTTCTTCCCCTTTCGGTCCGTGGAAGAAGCACCCGAACAGTCCGATCATTCATCGCAGCCTCGTAGGAGAAAACGGATCAGGACATGGAGATGTATTTAAAGGGCTGGATGGAAAATATTACTATGTTTACCACGTTCATCGTTCGGATTCCACCGTGTCTCCTCGTAAAACACGTATTGTTCCGCTCATCCTGAAGAAAGGAAACGATGGCATATACAATATCACCGTAGACAAAGAGCACGTCATAAAGCCAATGTGGAAATGATTTGTTCAGAAATGTAGTAGAGAAATCTATTTTGCACATTTGTACGGGTTTTAAGGAGATTCTTCCCTTTCATTTGAAGATTTTCCCGCTTAATTTGTGTCTTGAGATAAAGAATTTGTTAACAGTTAAAAATAATGTTTATGAAAAGAGACAGACTTTATTTTTCTTTCTTATGTCTTTGTTGCTTTTTGTTTTGTGCGCTGGACGTGCAGGCACAACAAGACTATTGGAAGGGACAAGTGAAGGATGCAGTATCCGGTGAACCGATGATTGGCGTCAGTGTTCGCGTGAAAGGTACGGGAAGCGGTACGATTACTGATTTTGACGGTAATTTTACTGTGAAGGCATCAAAAGGAGACATACTTGTCATTTCTTATGTGGGTTATAAAACTCTGGAACTGGATTTAAAGAATAAAACGACTTTAGGCGTAATCTCTTTAGGAGAAGATACGGAGACCCTGAAAGAAGTGGTAGTGGTTGGATACGGTGTACAGAAAAAGGTGTCCAGTGTCGGTTCCATTGCCACTGCAAAAGGAGATGACTTATTAAAGATAGGTAGCGTGAACTCCGTTTCCGAAGCTTTACAAGGCCAGATGCCCGGTGTGGTTGCCATTAACTCCACCTCAAAGCCGGGAGCCGATAAAGCTTCTTTGTTGATTCGTGGTAAGTCCACTTGGGGAGAAGCTGCTCCGTTAGTATTGGTGGACGGTATCGAACGTGATTTCAACGATGTCGATGTGAACGAAATTGAATCTATTTCCGTACTGAAAGACGCTTCGGCAACTGCGGTTTACGGTGTGAAAGGTGCGAACGGCGTTATCTTGCTGACAACCAAACGCGGACTCGAACAGAAACCGGAAATCTCATTCACTGCTAACTTCGGTTTTAAACAACCTTCTGCCGCTCCTGAATGGTCTGACTATGTGACCTCTATGAAACAGTATAATAGGGCACAGGCTAATGATGGTAACTGGGGAGCAATGGTTCCCGAATCTACCATTACCGCATGGGAAAATGCGTATGCTACCGGAAATTACGGTCCGTATAACGATGTCTTTCCCGAAGTGGACTGGTGGAAAGAACTGGTAAAGAATGTAGGTTATGAACAGGCTTATAATCTTAATGTACGCGGTGGTACGAAGAAAATGAGTTATTTCGTATCCTTGGGTTATTTGCATGACGGAGATATTTTTAATACTACCAAACAAGAGGATTTCGATCCTTCCTTCTCCTACCGTCGCTATAATTGGCGTAGTAATTTCGACTTCAATATCACAAGTACTACTAAGCTTTCGTTCAATGTGGCCGGTAAGATGGGTTATCAGAATCAGCCGTCTTATTATGAGAATGTCGATTCTCCGGATGAACGCTTTTTTAAAACGTTTTTCACGGCTCCAAGTAATGAATTTCCGATTAAATATAGTAATGGAATATGGGGAGACGGGTTAAGTTCCGATCAGAATATAGCCTGTCTGATGAATGAAGGAGGTAGTCGTAATATTAAACAGCATCAAGGTTTTTACGATGTAATCCTGAATCAAAAGCTGGACTTCATTACAAAGGGGTTATCATTGAAAGCATCGTTGTCTTACACTACTTCTTCATCATGGACCACCCAGATCATGCCGGGTAAGATTTTAGGTAAAGACGATTTGGTTGCCCAACGTACGCATATTCGTATGAATCGTGTGTATGATTACGCCAATCCTATTTATAATGCTGATGGAACAATTACTTATAATTATACCGAGAAACGTTATCCGGATGAGAATGCTCCCGGAGATTTGCCTGTTGGTGGTGTTTATGACGGATTCAAGGCTTACGGACGTAAACTTTATTACGAATTAGCATTGAATTATAGTCGTCAGTTTGGCGATCATGATGTAAGTGCCTTATTTGTATTTAACCGTAAGATGAACGAATCGACCAATCAGAATGTGATGAACTTCCCGGCTTACGAAGAAGATTGGGTAGGTCGTGTCACTTACAATTTTAAAGAGCGTTATCTTGCCGAATTTAACGGTGCTTATACTGGTTCGGAGAAGTTTGCTCCGGGACACCGTTTCGGATTCTTCCCCTCTGCCTCTATTGGTTGGCGTATCAGTGAAGAGCCATGGGTGAAGAAATGGACTAAAGGAATACTGACGAACTTGAAAGTACGTTATTCGTATGGGGTAGTTGGTAATGATAAAGGTGCTACCCGTTTCAACTATATCCAGAAGTTTGAGCAACTCTCCGACAATGCGCAGTTTGGTAAATATCAGACCAGTAACTGGGGACCTTTGTACAAAGAAGGGAAACTGGCCGACCCCGATGCTACCTGGGAAGAATCTATTAAGCAGAATATCGGTATCGAAATAGGTTTGTGGGGTAAACTAAACTTTACTGTGGATTTGTTCGACGAAAAGCGTAATAACATTCTGATGACACGTAATACGATTCCGTCATGGGCTGATAGCGGTATTGCTTTCCCACAAGTGAATCTGGGTAAGACTAAAAATCACGGTCTCGAACTGGATGTCACTTGGAACGACCGTATCGGAAAGTTTAATTATTACGCGAAGTTTAATTTTGCAACCAGTGAGAACCGTGTTGTCTTTATTGATGACCCGAAGAATCAGAGCGAATATTTGAAAAAAGCCGGAAAGTCAATCGGATATGTGAACAAATACTTGGCAACGGGAAACTTCCAGTCGTTGGATGATATTTATAACTCGGCACAGTCCACTATTGCCAATGGTGCACACAACACATTGATTCCGGGAGACTTGTACTACATCGATTATAATGGAGACGGTATGATTGATGCTAAGGATATGGTTCCGATGAAAAACCTGAACTATCCGACCACTACCCTCGGATTTACATTGGGAGGTTCTTACAAAGGAATCGGATTCAATATGTTGTGGTACAGTGCTATGGATGTTTATAAAGAAGCAATACCATCTTACTTATGGGATTTCCCGGAAGGTAATATCAAGGCTCAACCGAATACATTGAATACATGGACAGCCGATGCTCCGATTCAAAGCGGTCCGGTTCGCCCCAGTATTCATGTGCAGAGAAGTTATAATTCGGTGGCCAGTACATACACATATACCAACCATGCTTATCTTCGTTTGAAGAACCTGAAGTGAATTATCAGATTCCGAAACGTTGGTTGCAGCCTTTACGTCTGACAAAACTGCAAGTATATGTCAACGGCAGCAATTTGCTGACGTTCTCAAAAGGAGATTCCCGTCGTGACCCCGAACATTCGGGACAGAATGTTTATCCGATGGTGAGACGTTATAACATTGGTTTTAGATTAGGATTATGAGACACTTTAAATTTACTGATATGAGAAGACATAAGTTGAATTGGATATGGATCATTCTGTTGGGTCTGTTTGTAGGAAGCTGTGAGGACTATCTGGACCGCTCTCCCGATGACGGACTTTCCGAAGATGATGTTTATAAAGATTATAGCAGTTTGTTAGGGTTCATGGACCGTATCTTTCAAAATGGTGATATATTAATCTTTACACATGGTATCAACTCTTATTCGAATACATATGTAACGGTAGGCAATTTGTCGGATGAATATGCATCCGTCCGCGATAATGATCCGTCGAAGTTTGTCAATGCAGGTAACTGGCTGGAGAATGCTAGTACACGTTTCGAAATCGGAAGTAAAAGTGATGGAGCGAATTTCAAAAGTGCTATTTCTCGTGCTTATACCGGACTTCGTATCGTGAACCGTGTAATTAGTGGAGTAGATCAAGTGAAATCCATCACAGACGACCAAAGGAGAAAACTGTTGGGACAGGCTCATTTCCTGCGTGCCTACTTCTATTTTGAGATTATCAAACGATATGGCGGAATGCCCATCTTTGACCAGCTTTGGGGAGCATCGGACGACTTTGACTTTCCCCGTAAAACTTATCAGGAATCCAATGCTTGGATGCAGACTGACTTGGATAAAGCCATTGAATATTTACCTATAAGCTGGCCTGACGAGGAACATGGACGGCCTGACAGAGTAAGCGCCATGGCATTAAAAGCGATGACACAGCTGTATGCTGCCAGCCCTTTGATGCAGAATGACCTGAATTCTATTGAAAACAAAGGATATGGAAAAGAGATGGCTGCTGAAGCTGCCCGTAGTGCGCAAAAGGCGATCAATGCTATTGAAAGTCACGAATATTATCGCCTGATGAATCATGACGAATATCGTAGTATTCAGCTAATGCCTAATTCCAATCAATTCGCACAACCGGAATATTTATGGTTCCTGCGTTGGCATCATGGCAACTGGTCTGCTTTCGTCAGAGCGCAGTGGCTGACACAACCATACGATAATAAAACCGGTGCCGAAGGTACTCCTTATAATGCTCCGACACAAAATGCGGTAGATATGTACGAACGTAAGGGAGCTGACGGCAACTACTATCCGATCACTGATCCGCGTTCTGGTTATGATGCGGTAAAGACTACCAATCCTTACTCGGATAGAGACCCTCGCTTTACGAATAATATCCTCGTGCCCGGTGAGCAATGGGGGAAGAATTTACAGGGTGTTCCCTATTATCTGACTACTTATTCGGGCGGTTACTCCGAGAACTTCATTTCTACCAATCAGTTTACGAGAGGCTCTCAACAGACCGGATATATGTGTAAGAAGTTCATTTGGCCGGAAGCAAGTGTGCCTTTGTTTGGCGAAGCTGGTTTCCAATTATATCGTTTGGTGGCTGTGTACATTCGTGTTTCGCAAGTTTATCTGGATATGGCAGAGGCTTCATACGAAGCGACAGGTGATCCGGATGCAGTCGTTACGGGTTGTACGATGTCGGCCCGTCAGGCTTTGAATAAAATCCGTGTAAGAGCCGGAATCGGTGAATTGCCGGATGGAGTTGACTTTAGAGAAGCTTATCGTCGGGAACGTGGTGTGGAATTGATGTTCGAAGGACACCGCTGGTATGATATTCGCCGTTGGATGATTGCTGAAGACCTGTTTAAGGGTGAATATCCGATCATGGGCGTCAAAGCAACCCCGATCAATCATTCTTATACGGCCGACCAGTTGAAAGTGGAAAAAGCCTGCACTTATAAGCTGACTGACTTTACTTACGAGTATGTTCCGGTGAGGACAGCCGTGCGGACGTTTAACAAGCGTAATTATTGGTATCCGCTACCGATGGATGAAGTGGCGGCTTTGGATAATCTTCAACAGAACCCCGGATGGTGATACCTAAAATAAAGAAAAGTATATGAGAAACAAGATTAGATATATAAGACTGATAGGGCTCATATTTGTCCTTATCGTTGGCTCTAGCCTGACTTTCGCACAAAATAAATCAAAGAGAAAGTCGGCGAAGAAGCCTTTGGTGGAAGTAGTTTCTATTGTTACCGACGAGAAAGGTAGCCCGTTGAAGAATGTTTCTATCATTTGTGGAGAAGGCGCAGTCGTTCTATATACAGATGCAAAGGGACGTTTTCAGACGAAGGTCGAGAATGACGCAACCGTCATGGTGGAGGCTTTGGGATATGAAGATAAAGTGTATAAGCTGACAGGCAGCAATATCGTTCCTGAAAAGATTGTCCTGAAGAAAGAGCCTCTGTTCCTGACCGAAGAATCGCTGGTGAATAGAGCCGATGGTGGCAAGACATATAAAGGGAATGAAGTAGGCGCAACGAGCGTACTGGAGAACGGACAGTTCGGAACCTTCCCTGATTTGACGCTGACTAATATGCTGCAAGGTAAAATGTTAGGTCTGCAAGTTCGCTCCACAGTCAGCGGATTGGGTAATAATACTCCTGATTTATTTATCCGTGGCCAGCATGGCATGTCGGAGAATACAGCTATTGTTATCATCGATGGTGTGGAACGTCCGGCAGCGGATTTGATTCCTGAAGAAATCGAACGTATCGAGTTGCTGAAAGATGCCACTGCCAAGATTCTTTATGGGGCACGTGCTGCGAATGGCGTACTTTGGGTGACTACCCGCAGAGGAAAGGCCAACCGCCGCATTTATAACGCAACCGCCGAAGCAGGTGTGGTACAGATGACGCGTACTCCTGATTTCCTGAATTCTTATCAGTATGCTAATCTGTATAATGAAGCGCGTGCAAACGACGGACTGACTCCTTACTATAATCAGAAACAACTGGAAGGATATAAAAACTCCAAAGGAGTCAATGACCTATTGTATCCGAACGTCGATCTGTACGATCAGTTGTTGAACAAAAATGCCAATTATCGGAAAGTATCGTTCGATATGACGGGTGGTACCGACAGAGTGCGTTATGCCCTGATTGCCGGATATGTAGGAGGTAGCGGATTTGAAGACGTCACCTATACTCCGCAATTGCACCGCCTGACTCTTCGCGGAAACCTCGACTTCAATGTAACGGATTTCCTGACTATATCCGCAGACGTTGCCGGACGTATGGAAATGCGTAAATGGGGGCAATTGGACTGTGGTCAGGTATTTACGGCCCTGTCTACGCATCGTCCGAATGAATACCCGCTGACTATGTCACCGGAAGAAACCGGACTAGCCAGCTCGGACGGGATTCCCTTGTTTGGCGCAAGTCTGTTGCGTCCGATGAATGCATACGCGGAAACGATGTACGGAGGATATACGGATGAGCGTTATACACGCAGCCAGACCAATATCGGTTTGAAATTTGATCTTGATATGCTGACAAAAGGATTGAAAGCCGGTGCTTTCCTTTCTTTCGACAACTATGATTACCTGCAACTCTCTTTGAGCAAAGTCTATCCGACGTATGCCATCAAGACATATCGTGACTTTGCCGGTGAGGAACAAATTATGTACACCCAGATGAAGAAAACAGATGTAGCCACTTCACAAAGCCGGAAGTCGACTACCTTGCAGCAGACATTGGGTTGGAATGCCTTTGCCGCATACGAGAATACATTCAACCAAAAGCATGATGTATCGGCACGGCTGACTTACATGTACTCGAAAACAACGAATCAGGGAGTGACCCAAGACATCATCAATGCAAACTACGCATTGCGTCTGAACTATATGTATGACCACCGCTATGCTGTGGAAGCCGACATGGCATTGATGGGAAGCAACCGTTTCAAATCGGGAGATAAATACTTCTTCTCGGCAGCAGGCGGCCTAGCCTGGATTCTAAGCAATGAAGATTTCCTGAAAGACAATGAATACGTGAACTTCCTGAAACTGAAAACCAGCGCCGGTATATTGGGCTATGACAGAAGCACGGAACATTTATTGTATGAACGCGCCTGGTCGCAAGACGGCAGTTTCCGGTTCGGAACAACGAACAACGGTGCTACGGCTTACTATTCCACTTTTGTCCGTGCGGGCAATCCGAACCTGAAATGGGAAAAGGCAGCAGAATGGAACATCGGTGTGGAAGGCCTGTTCCTGAACAACCGCTTATATACCGAAATAAACTATTTCCGTGAGAAACATACGGACATCATTGGTTCTGTTGATGCCTCTTACGGGGATTATACTGGCAACTTTACCTACCAGGATAACATGGGCTCCGTTTTGAATCATGGTATAGAAGGAATGTTCACCTGGAGCGACCGTATCAACGACTGGTCTTATTCGGTAGGAGCCAATTTCGTATGGTCAAAGAATAAAGTATTGAAATGGAACCAGGTGAAACATGGTGAAGAATACCGTTACACAGTGGGGCGTTCTACCGATGCTATGATGGGACTGGTTGCCGAAGGATTATTTGGCAAAGATGTAGCCATCAATGGACATGCCCCCCAGACGTTTGCCGATTATCAGGAAGGCGACATCGCCTACAAAGACCTGAATGGCGATAAGATCATTGATGGTCGTGACGTAAAGGAACTCGGAAATTCATTCCCGCGTACCACATTGGGCATTGACCTCAACGTAAGTTACAAAGGCTGGGGATTGTATCTTCAGGGATATTCCGAACTGGGCGTTCACACCTGGGCAACGAATGCTTATTACTGGAATAATGGAGAAGGTAAATACTCCAAACTGGCATTAGACCGTTATCATCCGGCAAACAATCCGACCGGAAGTTATCCGCGCCTGACAACCACTGCCGGTGAGAACAATTTCCGCAATTCTTCTTTCTGGTTGAAGAATACAAGCTTCTTCCGTATGAAGAATGTTGAATTGAGCTACACGTTCAATCAGTTCTCCCCAAGTTCGGTAGTGAAGAAGATGAAGGTTTTCGCTCGTGGTGCAAACTTATTTGTCCTTTCTTCCGTGAAAGATTTAGATCCTGAATTGCTGAATGCCGGTGTGACAAACTACCCGGTGACACGTACTTTTACAGGCGGAGTCTCTTTTGTATTTTAATTTTGAACAATTAATAGATGGCAATATGAAACATATATTAGGAAGTTGCGTTTTAGCAGGTCTGTTTCTCTTTTGTGCTTGTGACGACACATTGGATACAAAGGTGACATGGCAGATCGGAGACTCTGATACCTGGAGAGTGCCGGAACTTGCTCAAGGCGTACTATATAAAGCTTATAATGGCATAGCCAACCGTCCGGATTGTTTTGAAGATAACTTTCTGGATTGTGCTACCGATAATGCAGTGACTAATCTGCGCAGCTCTTCTGTCTATAAATTAAATATGGGTGGGATGACAGCGTTTAACAACCCGATCGGAAATTGGAGCAATGCGTACAACATGCTGAACTATGTAAACTCTTTCCTCGAAAACGGCTTGACCGACCAGGTGCAGTACAACCGTACCGACCCGGAAGTGGACAAGCAAATCAAGCTGCGTCTGGAAGGTGAATCGTATTTCCTGCGTGCATGGTGGCATTTTGAGCTATTGAAGATGTACGGCGGAAAGGCGAAGAATGGAAAAGCGTTGGGTATTCCGTTGGCAGATCATTTTATTTCGCAGGATGAGGCCGCGCAGAATGGTGAATTTCTTCGTCCTACTTATCAGGCAACAGTCGATTTTATCGTTAACGATTTGGATAATGCCATCGAGTTATTACCGAATGTGTATCAGGGAGATGACCTGGAGTTTGGTAATACACAAATCGGCCGTGCCACGAAAGCGGCGGCAGCTGTTCTGAAAAGTCGTGCACTTTTATATAGCGCAAGCCCTGCCATGCAGGATGATGATGTGACGAAGATCACCGGCATGGGACAATTCGAAATACTGAACCCTACGGTTTACCAGGCAAAATGGGAAGCGGTAGCCAAAGAGATCAATAAGATTCTGGGCATGGAAGGTTTCGGAACTTATGTTCCTGTTACGGCTTCCTCCATTGCCGATGTGCAGACCGAAAGTTCCGATTATGCTTTCCGCAAATATTTTAATAGTAATCTACTGGAAGGCCTTCATTTCCCGCCATTCTATTATGGAAGTGCTCGTGCCACTCCTTCTCATAATCTGGTAAAGGCTTTTTATGCGAAGAATGGTTATCCGGCAACCGATGTCCGTTCCGGTGTCGATCTGTCTGATCCTGATTTCGATCTGACGCAGCTTTATGCCGTACTGGATAATCGCTTTGCACTGAATGTCTACTATCATAGTGCTACATTTGGCGATTCCGGTCAGCCGTTGGATATGTCCGAGGGTGGAAAAGATTCTCCTTCGTTTAGTGAGAATGCTACACGTACGGGTTATTATCTGGCTAAATTCGTTTCTAAGAAATCGGCTATGCTGAATCCGATTCAGACCTTAAACTCGGTTCATTACAATCCTTTGTTACGGAAATCGGAAGTTCTTCTTAACTTTGCCGAAGCAGCCAATGAGGCTTGGGGCAACCCGACGGTGAAAGCCGAAGGATGCCTGTATTCTGCATACGAAATATTGAAAACAATCCGTTCGCAAGCCGGGGGTATCAACTTTGATCTTTATCTGGATGAAATGGCTCAAAGTAAAGACTCGTTCAGAAAGCTGATTCAGAACGAACGTCGCTTGGAATTTACTTTCGAGAATCATCGTTATTTTGATATGCGTCGTTGGGTATTACCGTTGAACGAAGAGGTGGAGGGTGTTGCCGTTACCCGCAATGAAGATGGCACATTCAGCTTCAAAGTACAGAAAGTGGAACAACGGAAATATGAAGTGAAAAACTATTTCATGCCATTACCGTATGCAGAGCTGGAAAAGAATAAGAATCTAATGAATAATCAGGGTTGGGAATAACGTGCTGTTGATATAAATACTTATTTACAATGAAAAGACTAAATATATTATGGATAGGGCTGATAAGCGTTCTGATGACTGCTTGTTATGACGATTATGAAAAGGACTACGATAAGAGTTCTGTGTACTTTGCTTCGCAAAAACCTTTGCGGACACTGGTAGCCGATACAGATATGTCGATAAAGGTAGGAGTGGCTATTGGCGGTAAAAGAGAGGTGCATACCGATGATTGGGCTACGTTTGAGATCGATCCGTCTTTACTGGATGGTACGGGCTTGACACTGATGCCGGAAAACTATTATCAGTTGGCTAATCCGAACAAGATGACAATTAGCAATCCGAATCTGGCAATAGCAGATGTGAAAGTGACTTTCTCCGATGCTTTCTATAATGACGATGCCGCTTTGGATAAGCATTATGCCATCCCTTTCCGGCTGGTCGATCATAATCAGGATGAAGTAAGTACCGACGTGAACGGTCAGTTGAAGGATTACAGCATTGTAGTTGTCAAGTTCGTCAGCCAGTATCATGGGACATACTTTGTGAAAGGGAAAGTTACTAACTTATCCACCCAGCAGGTGACTGAATACAATAACAAGGATTTGAGTCAGAATATGACCCGCGACTTTGTTTCGTTAGGTAGAAACAAAGTACGCAGACCGGGTTTCGGAAACACATTGGAAAATAATGAGTCGGTAAATCTGACAGTCAATCCGGACGGAAGCGTTACTATCGAAGCCGGAGGAAGCGTCGCTATCACAGATGCATCCGCCACATTAGATCCTGCAGCCGAATCATTGGAATTTGTAGGGAAACAGCCTAAGTTTACCCTTTCTTATAAGTACACGAAAGGTGGCGTCACTTATCAGGTTGACGAGGAACTGATTCGTCGTCAGAATCCAGAAGCTGATTTACGCTTCCAAGAATGGTAGAATAGGTATTAGTTGATTATAGATTTCTATTGCTCGCCGGTAATTAGCTGCATCAGTGAATGTTGTAGATTAATTACCGGCGATATCTTTTTCTGTTGGGCGTAGTTGATTTACAAGATATACCTACTTGACCTGTTGACTATTAATAGATAACTTCCTTTTGCTATAGACCAAACTATCTTTCTCCGGTTAGATAACTTTCTCTTCCTTCGTTCCAAACTATAAATGCAAGCTTTGTTTTTATAATTGCAAGTTCCGTTTATAAAAACAAAGCTTGCAATTATATAAACGGAACTTGCGTTTATAGTTTGAAATAGGGCAAAGACAACTTTACTATGAAGGGAAGAGATCTTTGCAAAGGGAGCAAAAGAACTTTTCTATTAATAGTTGACACGTTGTCTAAGGGTAGGTTGAATTTCTGAAGCAGTTGCTTTTGCTTTCTATTTCAACTGCTTGAGAAACTCTGTCGGAGTGATATTAAATTCTTTCTTGAAACACTTTGTAAAGTAGTTCGGATCTGATATACCGACGGCAAATGATGCTTCGGAGACATTCATACCATTCAGTAAATGAGTTTTAGCCTCTTTCATTTTGATGGTCCGTATGAATTGAGTGATGGAGCATCCGGTGAGTGATTTCAGCTTCATGTGCAACAGGCTGCGGCTGATGCGGAGATGGGCTGTGATTTCCGTTACTCCGAAGTCTTCCTTGGTGAGGTTCGCCATAATCAGTTCCATCAGTTCTTTCATGAATATTTCATCCCGCGGGTTGTTGGTTATTTGCTTGATGTTCAGTTCTTCTGCCTGTTTGAAGTGTTCAATACTCTGTTTCCGGCTCTTTTGGATATTCTGTACCAGCAGTTCCAGATTCTTGGCGTTGAAAGGTTTAGTGATATACGCATCGGCTCCCCGCAGATAACCTTCCGTATGGTCGTTCTCATCGGTCTTTGCAGTCAGGAGGATAACGGGGATATGGCTGGTCGTTACGTCCTGTTTGACACGTTCCGTGAATTCCAGGCCGTCCATCACCGGCATCATTAAATCCGATATAATGAGGTTGGGCAGCTGTTTGGCTATCTTCTTGCAGGCTTCCGCACCGTTATACGCCCGTATAATATCATATTTCTCGCTGAATATGCTGGCAAGATAATCATTCATTTCTTTATTGTCCTCTACAATCATAATAGATTCCCGGGCAGGATCTTTTTCTTTGTTGGTCAGCTTTTCAGGAATGAGTTCGATGGTTTCCTTGATTCGCTGGTTATATTTCTGTATTTCTTCGGTCGTGATGTTCTCGGACGAGCGTTCATCGGGGTTGTAAGCATCCTCGGATACATTCAGGGTAACGATAAAATCCGAACCTTTGTTGATTTCGCTTTCTACCCGGATTTCCCCTTTGTGCATGTGTATGAGCGAACGCGTAAGCGATAATCCCAGTCCGAATCCTTCGCGATGGTCGCGCTTCTCAACCTGGTAATAACTTTCAAATATTTGTTCCTGAGCTTCTTTAGGAATCCCCCTGCCATTGTCTTTGACGGAGATTTGCACAAATGTTTCTTTCTCTTCTTTTATTAGTTTGGCACTCAACTTGACGTATCCGCCGGGTTGGGTATATTTAAATGCGTTTGAGAGCAAGTTATAAAGAATCCGTTCCAGTTTGGAAGGCGAGAACCAGACTTCCTCTTCGGTGTCTTCCAGATTGACGATGAAGTCAATTTCCCGTTCCCCGGCTACAATGTCGAAGATGTGCGACAGTTCTTCCAGAAAGTGCATGATGTCTCCCTTCCGGACGCTGATACGCATCTGTTTCATCTCGATTTTACTGAACGTCAATAGTTCATTAATCAGATAATTCATCCGGTTGGCGTTTCGGTAGATGACTTCCAGTTTCTCTTTATCGTTGTTGCTGATTTGTGGCTGCTGGATCAATCGTTGCAGAGGCGATAGAATCAGGGTCAGCGGTGTTTTCAGGTCATGGGAGATGTAAGTGAAGAAATTGATCTTCTGTTGATTCATATTCTCTATGTTGACGCGTTGTTCATGCTCCGTTTTCAGTCGCATGAGCAGGATGATACGCGTTTTGGTATATCTGTATGCGGCGTAAATGATTAATAGGAAGAGTAGTGCATAAACTAAATATGCTCCCGGTGAGAGCCACCAAGGAGGAAGGACTCTGATGGCAAGGTCCTTTTGGCCCGTTTCGTCCCAGTGGATACCATCTTTGCTGGCTTTGATCTTTAAGATATATCTTCCTGAAGGCAGATTGGAGAAGCGTACCTGATGCTGGTTGCCTACAAACTGCCAGTCCTTGTCGATACCTTCCATTTTCATCGCATATTGAGTGTTGTCGGTATATTGATAATTCAGGCCGGAATATTCGAGACGCAGGGATTGGGCTTGTTCGTGCGTCAGGGTGATCTCTGTCAGTTCGGAGATAGAGGAAGGGATGAATGCTTTCTCATTGTTGGGCGACATATATTCGCTGTTGCTCCAAATGGCAGTCAGTGCAATGTTGAAACGGGGATTGACGGAGCGTACCTGTTCCGGGTAGAAAGAAATCATACCGTTGATAGTTCCGAAATACAATTCTCCGTCAGGCTTCTTGCAGGCGGAGGAGTAGTTGAACTGGTTGATGGGTAATCCGTCGGCCGTGGTATATCGGTCAATGCTTCCTGTTTGGGAATTGATACAACAAAGTCCGTTTCCGGTACCTACCCAAACATTACTCATCTCATCTTCAATGATACCTTTGATGGCGTTGGATCCCAACTGTTCTTTACTGTAAAAGGCGATAATGTTACCGTTGCGGTCTGATACATAAAGCCCGTTGTTGTCTGTACCTATCCATATCCGTTGATGTGAATCGGGGTAGATATAGGTGATGTAGAGATTGGTGTGCGGCAGGATAGGGAGCGAGGTTACTTTCAGTGTATGGGTATTGATCTGAAATATACTGCCTTTTCGGGTTCCTGCCCAAAGTATACTGTCATTAAACTGTACCAGGTTAAAGACACGGAGAGATGAAATTTTTTCCGGGCGGGAGTTTGCTTTCTTCCTGTTGATCAGGAATAAGCCGGAAGGGCCTCCGTACCAGATATGATCGTTCTTGTCTTCGATGATGCAGAAGCCGGAAGAAACCTCATCCGACAATAGATTATAGTCCACCGTGCGGTTTAGATGCGGTATATAGTGAAGAGCTCCTTTCAGGAACAGTCCGAGCCACAAGCTGTTATCTTTGTCGAGCCATAAAGAATGTATGTTCTTGGCGTAGATTTGCATTTGCTTGTGCAGCCGTTCGGCACGGGTGATTTCCTTCTTATTGTCCAGGTAGTTCAATCCGCCATCTTCGGTGGCGATGTACAGACCGTTGTCCGGAGCATTGATAATCTGGCGGACAGCCTTTCCGCTCAAATGATTGAAACTGGCTCCGTATGGATATATCTGGAACTGGTCGGAACCGAATATATAATAGTTGACTCCTCCGAAATAGGTTCCTACCCACATATTATGAGCCTTGTCCTGATAAAGGCTGTAAATGGGAGAATCGTTCAGCGCACTTAAATCCCGTTCCGATTGTTCGTAATGTGCAATCAGTTGGTAGAGTTTGTTGAAGACAAAGATGCCATACTCCGTGCCTACCCATATATTCCCCGTATGGTCGGTTGCCGCACACCGGAAGTCTTTCACTTCAAGGTCTTTCGAGAGATTACACAGGGTATTGCTTTGTATATGATAGACGAAAAAATCGTTGTTAGTATTAAATAAAAGCTGGTTGGACGAGATCAGGACGGCATTGTTGCATTGCTGTGTAAAAGGCTGGATGAGAGTCGGGAGGGAAACGAACTGTTTCTTCTCCAGACTGTATCGCATCAGTCCTTTGTTGGTGTCTATCCATAAGGTTTTGTCTCCGTCCTCCGCAAGGTATCTCACATGAGGTTTTTCTTCATCGAGAAGAAAAGGAACGAACAAGCTGTCTTGTTCATTGTAGCGATAGAGTCCGTTGCTACAAGCTGCCAGAAGCATACCATCGCTGGTGTTCAGGAAACAAACATCATCCTTAGTGTTCCCTTTAATCTGGTAACGGCTGAAATCTTCTGTCTCGTAGTTATAGCTGCAGATGCCCTGATCGGTAGAGATCCATAGAATGTTACGGAGCGAATCGTTATATAAGCGTGTGATGAAATTGTGGCGGAGTGAGGTGCTGTCGGCCTCATTATGTGCGAACAGGTTGATATTATAACCGTCATATCGGCACAATCCGTTGCGTGTACCAAACCAGATGAACCCGTGGTTGTCCTGGGTGATTGCATTGATCGTATTATGCGGGAGTCCTTCAGCTATACTTAGCTGTTTGAAGCGTATATTATTATATTGAATCTGTCCCGTCGACAAGCTTGTATTTAAGAGCACGAGACTAAATAAGAGTACGAATTTAAGTAAGGTGGTTCTCATGGCTTTTCTGATTGATTTTCACGACCTAAAGATACGTCTTTTTTTGTTTTGAACAGTCGTAGAATTGTTCAAACGGGCAGCACTCATGTTCAGTTTGCCGCTTCGCTACAGATTTTTATACATGATTGCAGGTATTAAGCATTATTTTTCTGTTTTTCTTGGATAGAAAAGACCACATTTGCAATGTGAAACTCTAAAAACAAATGCTATGAATCATTCGACATTCAAATCCTTTACGTTTGGTATCGGTCTGTTTTTCACATTACCTCTGGTATATGGGAATAGTTCCTCTCCGTCTTCCTCCGATGGAACGTTGTATATCAATAAATCGAAAACCCACAAAGTGGCTCCCGTAAAGTACGGTTTCCATTATGAGGAAATAGGAATGATGGGCGAGGGTGCTCTGCACGCCGAACTGATACGTAACCGTTCGTTTGAAGAAGCTACACCGCCTGCCGGATTATCTGTGAAGAACGGTCTTTATGAAAATGTTCCGGCTCCCCGCGTTAAAGAGAAAAAAGTGTTTCAGGCCGATCCGCTGATTGGATGGACAACTTATCCGTTATCATATACTCCTGTATTTATCAGTCGCACGGATGAAAATCCGATGAGTGGGGAAAATAAGTATTCGATGCTGGTTAATGTCACGGAAGATATTGCGAACCATCCGGATGCCCTGATTCTCAACCGTGGATATTATGGAATGAACTTGAAGACGGATACGTCTTACCGCCTTTCCTTGTTTCTGAAGAACAGAAATTATTCCGCTCCGTTACGTGTATTTCTAGTTGACGAATGGGGACAACGGGTGAGCAATGTGATCGAAGTGAATGTAGGGAATCGGGACTGGACAAAATATACCGGTGAACTGAAACCGGAAAAGAACGTCCGGCGTGGAATGTTTGCCATACAACCGATGTCGAAAGGACAATTTCAGATAGATGTCGTTTCCCTGTTCCCGTCCGATACCTGGAACGATGGAAAATCCGTATTCCGTAAAGACATTGTTCAGAACCTGAAAGAGTTTTCTCCCAGCTTTATCCGTTTTCCGGGCGGATGCATCGTGCACGGAGTCAATGAAGAAACGATGTATCACTGGAAAAAGACGCTCGGACCGATTGAAAATCGTCCGGGACAGTGGAGCAAATGGGCGCCTTATTACCGTACCGACGGAATCGGTTATCATGAGTTTTATGAATTGTGCGAATATGTGGGAGCCGATGCGATGTATGTGATGCCTACGGGTATGATTTGCAGCGGTTGGGTGAAGCAAAGTCCACAGTGGAATTTCAGACACATTGATGTCGATCTGGACGCTTATATCCAGGATGCGTTGGATGCCATCGAGTATGCCATTGGTGATACAACTACGAAATGGGGAGCTGAACGGGCAAAGAACGGTCATCCCGCTCCTTTCCCGCTAAAATATATCGAGATTGGAAATGAAGATTTCGGACCTGTGTATTGGGAGCGTTATGAGAAAATCTATCAGGCGTTGTCCGCCAAATATCCTGACTTGATTTATATAGCCAATAGTGTCATCCGTGTAGTCGGAAGAGAGAATGATGACAAACGGAAGGATATTCCCAATTTTGTCAACCCGAAGAATGTGAAAGTGTTCGACGAACATTATTATAACTCAATCGAATGGGCTTGCGAACAGCATTATCGTTTTGATAACTACAAACGGGGTGTTGCCGAGCTGTTTATCGGCGAATTGGGTATTAGCGGAAAATATCCTTATAACCTGCTGGCTACCGGAGCCATTCGTATGTCAATAGAACGCAACGGCGATTTGAATCCCTTGTTTGCTGAACGTCCGGTGATGAGGCATTGGGACTTTCTGGAACACCGTATCTTCCTGCCGATGTTGATTAATGGAGTAGACAGTAGCGTAAAGACTTCCTTCTTCTATCTGGCAAAGATGTTCAGGGATAACACGTTTGACGTGTGTCTGGATGCAGCGATCAAGGATATAGAAGGTTTGCAGAACATCTTTGTTACGATGGGATATGATACGGCCAGCAAACAATATATCCTGAAACTGATAAACCTGCAGGATAAAAAAGTCATTCTACAACCGGAAGTTTCCGGCTTCAAACGTCCCGTCAAGGCACATAAAACAAGCCTGGTACTGGTTCCGGGAAAAGAAAACACCCCGTTTACCCCGAATGAAGTCCAACCGGTAGAGACGGAAGTCGGACTGGACCTGAATCAACCGCTCGAACTGGAGGCCGCTTCCATGGTTGTATACCGTTTTAAATTGAAATGATAAATGGGAATTTTGCGGTTAAATGGGAATTTATCGGTTAAATGGGAATTTTGCAGTTAGGCTGAAAGCCTTACAATTATATATTTATTGGGGTGCCCTGAAAGGGCTTAATTATATAGCGTAGGGCAACGCCCTACGAAAAAAACACACCAGCCACAAGCCCTGAAAGGGCGGAACTGTATACAATTATGCCCTTTCAGGGCGCAAATTCAGATTGTCGTTTTTACGTAGGGCGTTGCCCTACGCTATATAATTAAGCCCTTTCAGGGCACTCCGCAAAATTATCATTTACTATTCCGAGATATAAGTCAAGACAGTTTTTTAATCGTCAAATAGCAAATTAATAAAATGAAAGCAATCTTTTGTATCACAGGGCTTGCCATACAAGGTTTGACAATATCAGCCCAGGCACAAACCGGCAAACCGAATATTGTGGTTATTATGACCGATCAGCAGCGTGCCGATTTGTGCGGCAGGGAAGGTTTTCCGCTGGAAGTGACTCCCTTTGTCGACCGGTTGGCACAAGAGAATGTATGGTTCAATAAGGCATACACTGTGATGCCAGCTAGCTCTCCGGCACGTTGTTCCATGTTCACCGGGCGTTTTCCTTCCGCCACTCACGTACGCACGAATCATAATATTCCTGACATTTCCTATCAACAGGACTTAGTGGGCGTATTGAAAGAAAACGGATATAAAACAGCATTGGTCGGCAAGAATCACGCTTACCTGAAACCTGCCGACCTTGATTTCTGGTCTGAATACGGACACTGGGGAAAGCACAAAAAGACGACTCCCGCAGAGAAGGAGACTGCCCGTTTCCTGAATCAGCAAGCCAGGGGGCAATGGTTGGAGCCATCTCCCATCTCGCTGGAAGAACAGCATCCCACCAAAATCGTGAACGAAGCACTGGCATGGATTAAGCAGCAGAAAGAAAATCCTTTCTTCGTATGGGTTTCTTTTCCGGAACCTCACAACCCTTATCAGGTATGTGAACCCTATTACTCCATGTTCTCCCCCGATAAGCTTCCCGTCTTAAAGACCTCCCGCAAAGATTTGGCAAAGAAAGGAGAGAAATACCGTATTTTGGCGCAACTGGAAGACGCGTCCTGCCCGAACCTGGAACAAGACTTGCCTCGAATCCGTGCCAACTATATCGGAATGATCCGGTTGATAGACGATCAGATCAAGAGACTGATCGAATCATTGAAAGCCAGCGGACAATATGAAAACACCCTCTTTGTCGTACTTTCCGACCACGGTGACTACTGGGGGGAATACGGATTGATTCGTAAAGGAGCCGGACTTTCCGAAAGCCTCGCACGTATCCCGATGGTATGGGCAGGATATCACATTAAGAACCAGCCTGCCCCTATGGATAGCCACGTATCGATAGCCGACCTTTTCCCCACCTTCTGCTCTGCCATCGGTGCCGAAATACCGGCAGGAGTTCAGGGTCGTAGCTTGTGGCCGATGCTGACCGGAAAAGCTTACCCTAAAGAAGAATTCTCCAGCATGGTCGTACAGCAAGGCTTCGGAGGAGCCGATGTCGGACTGGATGCCTCCTTGACTTTTGAACAGGAAGGAGCATTGACTTCCGGCAAAATAGCCCACTTCGACGAACTGAACACCTGGACGCAAAGCGGTACCTCACGCATGATAAGAAAGGATGACTGGAAACTGGTTATGAATCATTATGGCAACGGAGAACTCTATAATTTAAAGAAAGATCCTTCGGAAGTTCATAATCTGTTTGGCGAGAAGAAATACTGCGAAATTCAAACAGAACTTCTGACCCGTTTACTGGCATGGGAGTTGCGTTTGCAGGATCCGCTGCCTCTCCCGCAAAGACGTTACCATTTTAAACAGAATCCATTTAATTATCTCCACCCGGAACACTAAAAAATAAGAAGATTGTACATACCTACGGATATTAAAAACATGATTCCATGAAGTCTGCCCCGCAACGGCCTATTTTTGTATCCGTAAACATAAAACAGAAATATATGAAATTGATTTTGCGATTAGGATTGATCTTGTTTACAGGATTTATTTCCATCTCTACAGCATCAGCACAGTTATATGGAACGGCAGATACAAACGCTCCGGAACTACGTGTTCCGACATCTGTAAAGCCGGCATTTGATTATTGGATGAGGGACACTTGGGCTACGCTGGGTCCCGACGGTTATTATTATATCACAGGAACGACCTCTACCCCCGACCGTTACTTTCCGGGACAGAGGCATTGCTGGGACTGGAACGACGGTTTGTATCTGTGGCGTTCCAAAGATATGAAGTCCTGGGAAGCCAGAGGACAAATATGGTCGATGGAAAAAGACGGAACCTGGCAAAAAAAGCCGAAAGTATATAAAGCAGGAGAGAAATATCAGAAGAAATCTATCAACGGTGATCCGATGGACAACCGTTTCCATGCTGTATGGGCTCCGGAAATGCATTATATCAAAAGTGTGAAGAACTGGTTTATCGTTGCCTGCATGAATGAGTCGGCAGGTGGGAGAGGTTCTTTCATTTTGCGGAGCAAGACCGGAAAGCCGGAAGGACCGTACGAGAATATCGAAGGTAATAAAGATAAAGCTATCTTCCCGAACATCGACGGAAGTTTGTTCGAAGATACGGACGGCACTGTCTACTTTGTCGGGCACAACCATTATATCGCCCGTATGAAACCGGATATGAGCGGATTTGCCGAGGAACTGAAAACATTGAAAGAGAAAAAATATAATCCGGAACCATATATTGAAGGAGCGTTTATCTTCAAATACGATAACAAATATCACCTCGTACAAGCTATATGGTCGCACCGTACGTCGGAGGGAGATACCTATATTGAGAAAAAGGGAGTAACCTCACCGAAGACACGTTATAGTTACGACTGCATCATCTCGACCGCCGATAATGTGTATGGTCCCTATAGCGAACGCTACAATGCCATCACGGGAGGAGGACACAACAATCTTTTCCAGGATAAGGATGGAAACTGGTGGGCTACCATGTTCTTCAATCCGCGTGGGGCACAGGCGGCAGAGTATAAAGTGACGTGCCGTCCCGGATTAATTCCGATGATCTATGAGAATGGTAAATTCAAACCCAACTTTAATTATAATACCAAATGAAAACTTCTTTATTGATAGCAGGCAGCCTGGCTCTGGTCCCGATGACGTATGCGCAGGACAAGCCGAATATTATTATCATACTGGCAGACGATTTGGGCTTCTCCGATCTCGGCTGTTTCGGTGGTGAGATTCATACACCGGTACTGGATAAACTGGCAAAGAATGGCGTCCGTATGACGCAGATGTACAACAGTGCCCGTAGTTGCCCGTCGCGTGCCAACCTGTTGACGGGACTTTATCCGCATCAGACGGGATTGGGACACATGGACGGCAGTCATCCTGCCTGGCCGAAAGGATATTCCGGTTTCCGTTCCAATTCGGACAACGTCACGATTGCAGAAGTCCTGAAAGATGCCGGATATTTTACGGCTATGTCAGGAAAGTGGCATTTGGGGAATAAGTCGAATCCTATTCTTCGTGGTTTCCAGGAGTATTACGGTTTGTTGGGCGGATTCAACTCTTTCTGGAATCCGGCAGTATATACCCGTTTGCCGAAAGACCGTACGCCCAGACACTATGAGGAAGGAACTTTCTACGCTACCAATGTGATAACGGATTATGCGATTGACTTTATCGATCAGGCACATCAGGAGAAGAAACCGTTGTTCCTGTATCTGGCCTATAACGCTCCCCATTTCCCTTTGCACGCACCGAAAGAAGTGACCGATAAATATATGTCTCTCTATATGCAGGGATGGGACAAGATTCGTGACGCCCGCTGGAAACGGATTGTGGACCTGAAACTTATGCAGGGAAAGCCGGCACTTAGTCCGCGTGGTGTAGTTCCCGAAAGTCTGTTTGAAGATGAAACGCATCCGCTACCGGCATGGGATTCATTGACGAAAGATCAGCAGACCGACCTCGCACGCCGTATGTCCATTTTTGCCGCTATGGTAGATGTGATGGACGCGAACATCGGCCGGGTAGTGGATGAATTGAAGAAAAACGGTGAGTTGGACAATACGTTTATCATGTTTATGTCCGATAACGGAGCTTGTGCCGAATGGCACGAATTCGGTTTCGACAAACAGACCGGAGTCGAATACCATACCCATACCGGAGAAGAACTCGACCAAATGGGTTTGCCCGGAACCTATCATCATTACGGTACAGGCTGGGCAAATGTTTGCTGCACGCCGTTCACGCTCTATAAACATTATGCACACGAAGGAGGTATTTCCACTCCGTGTATCATTTCCTGGGGTAATCATGTGAAGAACAAAGGCGGACTGAATCATCAGCCTGCACAATTCTCCGATATCATGTCTACCTGTGTGGAACTGGCAGGAGCCACTTATCCGAAAGAATATCAGGGAAGAGCGATTCTGCCTACGGCAGGTCAGTCTATCCTTCCGATTGTGAAAGGAAAGAAGATGCCCGAAAGATATATTTATGCCGAGCATGAAGGCAACCGCATGGTGCGTAAAGGTGACTGGAAGCTGGTTTCCGCCAACTTCAAGGGAGATGAATGGGAATTGTACAACATCAAGGAAGACCGTACCGAACAGCACAACCTGATCGGTAAATATCCTGAAATGGCAAAAGAATTGGAAACAGCCTATTTCGAATGGGCGGACAAGAGTGATGTTTTGTATTTCCAGAAAATGTGGAATACCTACAATAAGAATCGACGGAAAGATTTTAAAGAATATAAAACCCGCTAATGCTTATGGATAAGAGAATCTTACTAACTCTGGCTTTAGGAGCCATGTCGCAGGTGTTTACCCATGCATGGGAGCCTAAAGGAGATAAAATTAAAACAGTATGGGCTGAACAGGTGACGCCGGAAAATGTGTGGCAAAGTTATCCCAGACCACAGTTGCAACGGGCAGAATGGATCAATCTGAATGGATTGTGGAAGTATGCCGTAACGGATCAGAACACGTCCCGGAAGAATGTTTCCTTTGAAGGGGAAATCCTGGTCCCGTTTGCGATTGAATCATCTCTGTCCGGAGTGCAGAAAACATTTCTTCCTACGGATAAACTATGGTATCAACGTGAGTTCTCCTTAGATCCTTCCTGGAAGAATAAATCTGCTATTCTGCATTTCGGAGCAGTGGATTATGAATGTCAAGTATGGGTGAATAACCGGTTGGTCGGTACACATAAAGGAGGAAACAACCCGTTCTCGTTCGATATTACTAAATACCTGAAGAAGAGTGGCCCTCAAAGCATTGAAGTAGCCGTCACCGACCCGACGGATACGGAATCGATCTCCCGAGGGAAACAGCAACTTAATCAGGAAGGTATCTGGTATACGCCTGTATCGGGCATTTGGCAAACTGTGTGGCTGGAAGCGGTGAATAAAACCTATATCCGTCAGGTACTTCCTTCCACTGATATTGAAAGAAAATCCGTGAAGCTGGCTTTCGATATAATCGGAGCCAAAGGCAATGAAGAAGTGAAAATAGAAGTGTTGGATGATGGCAAAGTAATCAAGACGGTGGAACAGAAGTTGACTAATGCGATAGAGATAGACGTTCCGAACGCTGTCTTATGGTCTCCCGAATCTCCGAAACTGTATCATTTGAATATTGTCTTGTCCAATGGAGGACGTGTTTTAGACCGGGTAAAGAGTTACTTTGCCTTGAGAAAAGTAGATGTCCGTAAAGATGAGTGCGGATATAACCGTATTTGCCTGAATAACCAACCCATCTTCCAATACGGTCCGCTGGATCAAGGCTGGTGGCCCGACGGATTGTTGACTCCTCCTTCCGAGGAAGCGATGCTGTGGGACATGGTGCAGTTGAAGAAGATGGGATTCAACATGATTCGTAAACATATCAAAGTAGAACCGGAGCAATATTATTATTACGCCGATTCCTTGGGATTGATGATGTGGCAAGACATGGTTTCCGGTTTTGCTACGTCAAGGAAGAAGGAGGAACACGTCAATCCGTTGGCTACTACTGATTGGAACGCCCCCGAAGAACACACCCGCCAATGGCAAAAAGAAATGTTCGAGATGATCGACCGTCTCCGTTTCTATCCCTGTATCACTACCTGGGTGGTTTTCAATGAAGGATGGGGACAGCACAACACGGTGGAAATCGTAAATAAAGTGATAAAATACGACGATACACGCCTGATAAACGGAGTGACCGGCTGGACGGACAGAGGCGTAGGCGATATGTACGACGTACATAATTATCCTGTCACTTCCATGATTCTGCCGGAGAACAACGGTAACCGCATTTCCGTACTGGGAGAATTCGGCGGCTATGGCTGGGCGATCAAGGAACATATCTGGAATCCGAATATGAGGAACTGGGGGTATAAGAATATAGACGGAGCAATGGCTCTGATTGATAGTTACGGCCGTCTGGTATATGATTTGGAAACGCTGATTGCCCAAGGGTTGAGTGCGGCTGTTTATACACAAACCACTGATGTGGAAGGAGAAGTGAACGGCCTGATTACTTACGACCGGAAAGTAACTAAAATACCGGAAGGCTTGTTACACCTGATGCACAACCGTTTGTATGAAATCACCCCTGCGAAAGCTGTTACTTTGATTGCAGACGGTCAGAATGGAAGCAAGAATACCCGCCTTGTCAGTCTGAACGGTCAGGAGCTGAAAATGACTTCTTTGCCTTTCGACTGTCCCCCTCGTTCTACGGTAGTATCAGAAGCTACTTTTAAGGTGGATAAGGATTTCAATTATCTGTCTTTATGGCTGAATGTTGCCGGAGAAGCCAAAGTTTGGCTGAATGGAGTGGAAGTCTTTGCGCAGGAGGCAAAGCAGACCAGGCAATATAATCAATATAATATCAGCGATTACAGCCGTTACTTGCGAAAAGGAAGTAATTTGTTGAAAATTGAAGTGAAAGATAGCAAGAAGATGAGATTCGATTATGGGTTGAGGGCTTATTAACAGAATTGTTTTTCTTTTGTCTGTTTCTATTGTAAGGTATGTACCTTTTATTATTTATTACCTTATTTCCAATATATTCCAAATAAATCATTTATCTTTGTCACACGCTTTCTGCCCATCAGCGTGATGGAACTGGTGGAAAGTGGTTTTATCTCTTATTGGAGTAAAAGCGTATTATCTCTCGCTCATGAAAATTAGCAACTTTCGACCAAAGAGAGATGATTCAGCAGATACTCCACGCGAACGGCTGTATATCAACATATCCGTCAGGAATGTGTTATATATAAACGATTGGCGTGGGTGTCTGTTGTTATCATTATCCTTTGGAAAGGTCTTGCTAAGCCTCATGAGCGGATAATGGTGCAACAGCATCTGCGCCTTTCTTGTATCCGGTCGGTTTATTCATAATACCCCAATATAACCTAACCAATCCCCGCCCACCGGACTGCAGGAAGCGTAGATGCCCGTTGCACTAATATAATAAAAAGAGTATCCCTCTTTCATTGTATCACACATAAAAAAACGAACATTATGTCAGAATGGATTAGCGTAGAAGAAGCGGCTAAGAAATACAATCTTAAAAAAGAATATATCCAACTTTGGGTGGATATGCGGGTAATCATGTCATATTTCAAGGATTACAAAACGGTTGTAAACGATGAAAGTCTCCGTGGATTCCTGAAAACCAGGGAGATGTTCAATTTTCCACCTTATTCATCAATTAAAAATTCAGGCTATTTGGTTCTGGCTACTTATTTATGTTCAATTACTTTCATGGATTCTGCATATATAGTTTGGATAATTTATTTGTTATTTCTAATATGCCGATATCCCTTTATCCATCGGCCTTTCAATGAGCTTTACTAGCACGGAATTTGATTAAGGGAATACTTTCCCACAATATATGGGACAAAAAAGAATATGTACTTCCCTGATAATGGTTGACTAGTTGTTTTTTTTTATTCTTGTTATAGGTTGACTGGAAAGACACTATGAGAAATGAAAATTTGTGTATTCAGAATAATTATATCAGGCAGAGTTTCTATCTGACTTCTTCCATCCGTTCCAACTCCCATCCGCGAAACTGCATGACGATGCAATGCAACTCGGTGTCGTATATCATCCTGCGTACCTTGGGACCGGCAGCATAACCTTTTATCTGCTCTACAGCTTCTTTCCATTGGGCTTCGGCTTTCGCTTCCGAGTCTTTGACAGAGAGATATTTTAGTTCGATGATATAACTGTGCTTCACGTCATAGCGTATCAGGTCGGGCATTAGGAACAGATCACAATAACCGTGGTTCAATTCTACTTCCGGGGCTATCAGGTAATATGCATTCGTACTCAGGTAAGCAGTAAAGAAGCCTTGCAGGTTGCGCTCTCCCTCAATAGCGTTGCGCACGGAAGAGTTTTCCTTGTAGGCATGGGCAATGAATTCCAGTGTTTCGCGCCAATGGCCTTCGTAAGCCATTTCGTAATACATCAGGCCAAGGTCGTTCAGATTAATATGTCGATTGTCCTGATATTCTTCCAACAAGAATTCGTAATACTGTTTACGCACGTTATTATTGGGAATACTTAACACCAGATAGTTGCCGCGAGTGGCAGTAATGGTAAGCATACCATAATAAAAAAGCAGACTGGGGAAAATCTCAGGTTTGGTAATATCGGTAGCGGGAAAGGTAGTTGTCAACGTGGTGATAATTTGCCCTTCTTCGGTGATTTTACGTAATACGCCCTTGCGGTTGCCGTCCAGCTTGTCCAGCTGGATTAGTTTCTTCATTTTGTTGTAGTCCGTACGGGTGTTGGGATCTATCATCTCTTTAGGAGATTTGCCCAAAGTCATATAATGACGCAGATAATAAAACACCATGTCACAGTTGAACATCTTCGGGTCACGCTCCAAGCTTTCTTCGGCAAAACAATAATTGTCATACCACGGTCGCATTTCCTCTATCATCGCATCTATGTTCGTATTGCCCGGCAACTGTCCGGCATCCTTATAGTATTGGATCATCTCGCGTACATCGGTCTCGCTGAATCCCAACATCATATTAAACTGATGATCGGTGCTGATATTCCAGCCGATATTGAATCCGCTAGTCAGGTCGTCCAGCGTTACGGGGCTGACTCCGGTCATGAAGATGCGTTCGAACATGCCTTTGAACTTCTTGAAGATTTCGCGGTAGAAACCACTGGCGTGGGTTAGGGCGTGATAGACTTTGTCGCCTTGCTCGTTTAGCACCACATTCGTGAAATTATCATATTCATCCACTATCAGATAAAGCTTGGAGCCGTTGTTGCGTGCCTTGCGATCGAGGAAATTCAGTTTGTTGGTAGTGCCGTATTGGGCTTTCATTTCCTCTTCAAAGCCGGGATAATAATAGGGTTCATAGATAGAAGCAAAATCATCCAGTCCGCCGCAACAGTAATCATCAAAGTTTTCGGCAAGCGTTCTGTCAAGCCCTCCCACTCTGGAGAAATCAAGAAAGAGTATTTGGAAAGTCCCTTGCAACTGTGTAGGACGACTGCCTATCCATAAATTGCTGAAACGTTTTTCGAACTTTTCTTTTTGAGCGATGTCATAATAAGTTCGGAGCATACTCAGAAAGATGCTCTTGCCGAAACGGCGGGGGCGGATAAAGAACAAATTACTAGGTTGTTTTTCCAACAACGGCAGATACATAGTCTTATCCACGTAATATTGATTCTGTTCCACCACTTCCACAAAGTTGGAAACTCCGTAAGGGATTCTTTTTACTTCTTCCATAATTTGTTCCTTTCTTTAGTTCTCATATTTATGAGATAATGCAAAAGTAGCATATTCCCGCAGAAAGAACAAAGAAAGGGAAAGAAAGTTGGGGATGTTGACGCACCAGAGTGATGAATATAAACCCTCTTGCGTTTTTATGTCATTAGCCAAATAATGTTGATAATGGAGATGCTTTGCTAATAACCGTACCAAAAATGAATGAAACCTTATTCTTAACTATTCATTTCTAGGATTTATAGTCTAATAATTCTTTTGTAACCAGACTCCCAACAGTTTATCAGCTATTTCATACTGATTTTGTTCCTGCGAGACTAGATTCTTTTCCAGTAATCCCTTGAGTGCAGCTTGTACGGAACTCGGAGTACTTAGCTTGTATTTTTTTATAAATTTTCCTGAAGTGACTCCGGTTGCTTTTTGTTCTTTTCCGATAGCAATCAGTACTTCTTTCTGTTTTTCCGGAAGGCGGGAGAAAATCTCCTGATATGTGAAGTCCTGCATCTGCAGGATATTGGTCAGGGCAATACTTTGGAGGGAACGATCACACACTTCCCCTTTTCCGGTCAGTATATATAATTCATTAAACATGAGTTGTACATACCAGGTATGTCCTTCAAAGAAATTATATACTTCGTCTATCAGTTCTTCTTCAATACGTTTCTTATTTTCAAGGAAAAGCCTTTCAACAAATGCCCTGTATGCCGTAAGCGGAATGCTCTTTAGTTGCATCATATTGACACTTTGATAAAAAGGTCGGGCCGGGCTGTTGAACATATTCATCATAATGTGTTTCTGGCTTCCGGCAAAGATGAAACGAGCATTTTGGCAATGCTGGACTTTAGTTCTCAATATGGCTTCTACATTCTTCTCTGTGTAATTGCCTATTTGCTGAAATTCGTCGATGGCTACGATACAAGGTTTATCAGCCTGTTCTAAATAAGCGAAGATTTCATCCAGTGTTGTTTCTGCAGTATGAATGTCTCCTAATCCAATATCGAAGGTGGGTTCTCCCGTAACAGAATCCAGTTTAAAACCTGCGCGCAGTGAGGAAATGACGGAGAAGAAACGTTCGATGAACTTTATTCCTTTGGGTTTGAGCTTCTCGAAAATCTCTTTTCCCAAAGCGAATACAAATTCCCTAAGGCTGGCTGTCGCATAAATATCAATGAAGAATGTATAGTAATGCTCTTTAATCTCATCCTGATAAAAGCAATGACGAATCAGACCTGTCTTTCCCATGCGACGCACAGAAATGATAACGACATTTCTTCCATTGGTTATGTTACGTATCAACTGTTCTGTTTCCACTTCGCGGTCACAAAAGTAATGGGGAGATAGGTATCCGCCTACGATAAAAGGGTTATTAACGATTGCCATACTGATTATTATAAATACAATTATTACAAATATAATAATTATGTTTATAATAAATCCGATTTACCTCCTCTTTTTAATAAACATTGTTTTTCTGCCTGCAATAATTTTCTCCTGAAAGCCGGAAGTTTCTGAAAGACTTTTATCTTTGCAACTATAATACATACGGCACTATGAAAAAAGTGATTCTGATTTTTGTGACAATCGTCCTTTCCGGTCTGCTTTATGCAAAAGATAATAAGAGTACCGATGCGTTACTTCGTGAGATTGATGGTATCATTAAAAACCGTCAGACCTATGGAGCAGAAAAGGAGGCGCGTATCGCTGACCTGAAGAAATTGTTGGCGGAGGCTACTTCCGATGAACAACGATATGGTTTTTGCGGACGTCTTTTCGATGAATACCGGGCTTATAATCTGGATTCGTCTTTTGTCTATGCTCAACGGAAAGAGGAACTGGCGCATCGCATGGATAAACTGGATTACCTGGATGATGCTGCCATGAATATGGCGGAAGTGATGGGAACTACCGGAATGTATAAAGAAGCGTTGGAACTATTGGGGCAGATTGATAAGAAAACGTTGCCCGATTATCTCTATGGTTACTATTATCATCTGTATCGCACTATTTACGGATTGATGGGAGATTATGCCGTTACGGAGAAAGTCAAGAAAGAGTATTATCGAATGACGGATCTGTATCGTGACTCTCTTCTGCAGGTCAACGCTTCCGACTCTTTGGGGCACGTGTTGGTGATGGCGGATAAGTGTATCGTACATGCTCAATACGATGAAGCCATCCGTATGCTGATGGAATATTACAACAAACCTTCTTTGGATGACCATTCAAAAGCAATGCTTACTTATACTCTCTCCGAGGGTTACCGGTTGAAAGGCGACAAACAGGGGCAAAAACATTACCTGGCTCTTTCGGCCATTGCCGACCTGAAATCGGCAGTAAAGGAATATGTATCTTTGCGCAAACTCGCTTCTCTTGTCTACGATGAAGGGGATATTGACCGTGCCTACAATTACCTGAAATGCTCCTTAGAGGATGCCACTCTTTGTAATGCCCGCCTTCGTACGTTAGAAATCTCGCAAGTCTTTCCTATCATTGACCAGGCTTACCAATTGAAAACCAAACGGCAGCAACAGGAGATGAAAGTATCATTGATTTGTATCAGTTTGCTTTCCGTATTTTTGTTGGTTGCCATTTTCTTCGTTTACAAGCAGATGAAAAAGGTTGCTGCCGCACGTCGCGAAGTGGTTGATACTAATACGTTGTTGCAAGAACTGAACGAAGAACTTCACGACTCCAATTCGCAACTGAAAGAGATGAACCATACGCTTTCGGAAGCCAACTATATCAAGGAGGAATATATCGGCCGATATATGGACCAATGCTCCACTTATCTCGACAAGATGGATTTATACCGTCGTTCCCTAAATAAAATTGCCGCTGCCGGAAGAGTGGAAGAACTATATAAAGCCATTAAATCTTCTCAATTCCTTGACGAAGAACTGAAAGAGTTTTACGCAAACTTCGACATGACTTTCCTGCAACTCTTCCCCAATTTTGTGGAAGAATTTAATGCGCTGCTTACCGAACCCATGCAACCCAAACCGGGAGAACTGTTGAACACCGAACTCCGTATATTTGCCCTTATCCGGCTGGGGATTACGGACAGTACCAAGATAGCGCAATTCCTCCGTTATTCCGTGAACACCATTTATAATTACCGGACCCGTGTCCGTAACAAAGCTTTGGGAGAAAGAGATGAATTTGAGACTAAAGTAATGCAAATAGGGAAGGTGGAAGAATAAGAAAATCACTACTTTTTTAGTCTGACTTCTATTTTATAACGTTCTTATATTTAGTGGTTTATGCTGTGAGATACTGTATAAATCACTATATTTTTGCTATCTGCTTTAAGAAGCAGTATGAAATGTGGATACTTTTGTTTCACGGTCATTCAGCAATGACACAGAGAACGAAAACAAAAGTAACCCTAATATTAACTTTAAATTAATGTACATGGAACAGAGTATAAAGTCGAAAGGCTTTGAACGCCGCCTCTTATTAATAATGTGGGGCTTGTTCCTATCTCTTAGTGCATTCGCACAGCAGATTACAGTAAAAGGACATGTAGTAGACGCCACGGGTGAACCGGTGATCGGTGCCAGTGTGGTGGAAGGACGTACAACGAATGGTACGATAACCGATGTAGACGGTAATTTCTCATTAAGCGTTCCGGCTAACAGCACGCTGACTATCTCTTTTGTCGGCTATAAAACGCAGACAGTTCCGGTGAACGGGAAAAACTCGTTGAAAGTAACCTTGCAGGAAGATACGGAAGTATTGGACGAAGTAGTAGTGGTAGGTTACGGAACAATGAAAAAGAGCGATTTGACTGGTGCCGTATCTTCTGTCGGAGTGAAGGACATCAAAGACTCTCCGGTAGCTAATATCGGTCAGGCAATGCAGGGAAAAGTATCCGGCGTGCAGATAATCGATGCCGGTAAGCCGGGTGATAATGTCACTATTAAAATTCGCGGTTTGGGTACGATCAACAACAGTAACCCGCTGATTGTCATTGACGGAATTCCTACCGACTTGGGATTGTCTTCTTTGAATATGGCTGATGTGGAACGGGTAGACGTATTGAAGGATGCTTCGGCAACAGCTATCTATGGTTCCCGTGGTGCCAACGGTGTGGTGATGATTACCAGCAAACGTGGTGCCGAGGGTGCCGGAAAAGTAACGGTAAACGCAAACTGGGCTATTCAGAACGCTACTAAAGTGCCCGATATGCTGAATGCTGCGCAATATGCCGCTTTGAGCAATGATATGCTGTCTAATAATGATGATAATACAAACCCTTATTGGGCAGATCCTTCTTTATTGGGAACAGGAACGAACTGGCTGGATGAGATGCTACGTACGGGAGTGAAACAAAGCTATTCGGTTAGCTATTCCGGGCGGTACGGAAAAGGCACATTACTATGTATCCGGCGGTTTCCTCGACCAGTCCGGTATCGTGGAAAGCGTTAATTACCGTCGTTTCAATTTCCAGGCAAATAGTGATGCCCAGGTCAATAAATGGTTGAAGTTCACTACCAATCTGACATTCAGTACGGACGTGAAAGAGGGAGGAAGCTATAGCATCGGAGATGCGATGAAAGCACTTCCCACCCAGCCGGTGAAGAATGAAGACGGTGGCTGGAGCGGTCCCGGACAGGAAGCGCAATGGTATGGAAGTGTCCGCAATCCGATCGGTACGTTGTATATGATGACGAACGAGACAAAAGGATATAACTTTCTGGCAAACATCACCGGAGAGATTGCCTTTACCAAATGGTTGAAGTTGAAAAGTACCTTTGGTTATGATGCCAAATTCTGGTTTGTCGACAACTTTACTCCGGCTTACGACTGGAAACCGAATCCGGTAGAAGAATCTTCCCGCTATAAGAGTGACAACAAATCATTTACCTACCTGTGGGATAATTATTTTGTATTCGACCATACTTTCGCCCAAAAACATCGTGTAGGTGTGATGGCAGGTTCTTCCGCCCAGTGGAACAACTATGATTACCTGAATGCTCAAAAGAATATCTTCATGTTTGATAATATCCATGAAATGGACAACGGCGAAAAGATGTACAGCCTTGGCGGCAGCCAGAGCGACTGGGCACTGCTTTCTCTGATGGCACGTCTCAACTATTCTTACGAAGATAAATACCTGCTTACAGCCACTGTGCGCCGTGACGGTTCCTCCCGCTTCGGTAAGAACAACCGTTGGGGAACATTCCCTTCCGTTTCTCTGGCATGGCGTATTTCGCAGGAAGAATGGTTTCCGAAAGACAACTCTCCGGTGAATGACCTCAAACTGCGTATTGGATACGGTGTGACCGGTAATCAGGAAATCGGTAACTACGGCTTTGTCGCATCCTACAACACGGGTGTCTATCCTTTCGGAAACAATAACTCCACTGCTTTGGTATCTACCACCCTTTCCAATCCGAATATTCATTGGGAAGAGGTACGCCAAACCAACTTCGGTGTGGATATGAGCCTGTTCAATTCACGTGTCAACCTTTCGCTGGATGCCTACATCAAAAAGACGGCAGACATGTTGGTGAAAGCTTCCATCCCTATCACCTCCGGTTTTGAAGATACTACCGAGACTTTCACCAATGCCGGCAAGATGCGCAACAAAGGAGTGGAAATGACCCTGCGCACCATCAACCTGAAAGGTCTTTTCTCTTGGGAATCTGCTTTAACGGCTACCTATAACAAGAATGAAATTCTGGACCTGAACAGCGAAACTCCGATGTTTATCAATCAGATGGGTAACTCATACGTGACTATGCTTAGAGCCGGTTATCCGATCAATGTATTCTACGGATACGTGACCGACGGACTTTTCCAAAACTGGGAGGAAGTAAACCGCCATGCCACCCAACCGGGAGCAGCTCCGGGGGATATCCGTTTCCGGGATTTGAATAACGATGGAGTCATCAACGATGAAGACCGTACCGTTATCGGTAACCCGAATCCGAACTGGTTCTTCTCTTTAAGCAATAATTTCTCTTATAAGGGATGGGAACTCTCCGTTTTCCTGCAAGGCGTATCGGGAAACAAGATTTATAATGCCAACAATGTTGACAACGAAGGAATGGCAGCCGCTTACAACCAGACCACAGCCGTATTGAACCGCTGGACGGGTGAAGGAACCAGCAACTCTATGCCCCGCGCCATTTGGGGAGACCCGAACCAGAACTGCCGTGTATCCGACAGATTTGTGGAAAACGGTTCCTATCTCCGTCTGAAGAATATCACGCTTTCGTATACACTGCCTAAAAAGTGGATGCAAAAGATTCAACTGGAAAATGCCCGCATCTCTTTCTCTTGCGAGAATGTGGCAACTATTACCGGATATTCCGGCTTTGACCCGGAAGTTGATATTAATGGCATCGACAGCAGCCGTTACCCGATTTCACGTACCTTCAGTATGGGCTTGAACTTTAACTTTTAAATCAGGAGAAAGAATATGAAAAAGATAATAACTTTGGTATTTATGTCTGCCGTGCTGGCATTGACATCGTGCAACGATTTCTTAGATAAATATCCCAAATATGGCGTCGATCCCGAGTCGGAAGTGACGAATGAGATTGCCGTAGCACTGACTACTGCCTGCTATAAGACGTTGCAGTCGTCCAATATGTATAATCAGCGCCTGTGGAGCCTCGACATCATCGCAGGTAACAGTGAAGTAGGAGCCGGAGGAGGTACTGACGGTTTGGAGACTGTTCAGGCTTCCAATTTCATTGCCCAGAGCGATAACGGCTTTGCCTTGTATGTATGGCGTTCTCCGTGGGTAGGGATCGGACGTTGCAACATCGTGCTTTCCAATTTGCCTTCAGCATCTGTCTCCAATGAGATAAAGACCCGTTGCATGGGTGAGGCTTATTTTCTGCGTGCACATTATTATTATATTCTGGTTCGTTTGTACGGAGGGGTGCCTTTGCGCTTGGAGCCGTTTGAACCGGGAGAATCTGCGGATATTGCCCGTAATACGGTAGATGAGGTATATGCTCAAATTCTTTCCGACTGCAAAAATGCAGTGAATATGCTTCCTCCGAAAAGCAGTTATGGAGATGCTGACAGGGGACGTGCCTGCAAAGAGGCTGCAATGGCGATGCTGGCGGATATTTACCTGACACTGGCTCCCAACCATCGCGACTATTATAATGAAGTAGTGACCTTGTGCAATAACATTGCTGCAATGGGATATGATCTGACTCAATGCAATTATGCTGATAACTTTAATGCGACGATCAATAATGGTGCAGAATCTCTCTTCGAAGTGCAATACTCCGGTAGTACGGAATATGACTTCTGGGGCGGCGATAATCAAGCATCCTGGCTGTCTACTTTCATGGGGCCTCGTAATTCGGGTATGGTAGCCGGTGCTTATGGATGGAACTTGCCTACGGAAGAGTTTGTCAAGCAATACGAGGACGGTGATTTGCGGAAAGACATCACTGTGTTGTATCAGGGTTGTCCTGCTTTTGACGGTATGGAATACAGACGTTCCTGGTCGAATACGGGTTATAACGTACGTAAGTTCCTTGTGTCGAAAACCGTCTCTCCGGAGTATAATACCAACCCCAACAACTTTGTAGTATATCGTTATGCGGATGTCTTACTGAAGAAAGCGGAAGCCTTGAATGAGCAGGGACATCCGGATCAGGCTGCCGAACCATTGAATATCGTTCGTAAGCGTGCCGGACTGACAGGGTTGCCGACCACTCTGACGCAGACCGAAATGAGAGAAAAGATTATTCACGAACGGCGGATGGAACTTGCTTTTGAGGGACATCGCTGGTTCGATATGATCCGGGTTGATAATGGAAATTATGCATTGACATTCCTGAAATCTATCGGTAAGAATAATGTGACCAAAGAACGTCTCTTGTTGCCTATTCCGCAAACGGAGATGGACTCCAATCACCTGATGACTCAAAATCCCGGTTATTAATCCGTTTTATAATCATTCATTTAGACAAATAATATGATGAAAAAATATATATATCAGTTGTTATGCTCTCTTTTCATCGGCGGAACGATGGTTTCTTGTACCGAGGATTATATGGAGACAGATAAAGGACATGATACCCTCACCCTTTCGGTGAATCAGCAGGAGTTCGTATTGAACGAAAAGAATCATAGTCAGGAGGCGCTGGCGCTTTCATGGACTACCGGAACGAATTATGGAAGCGGTAACCGTATCTCTTATACGCTTGAACTGGCGAAAGCCGGAACGGACTTTGCGAATGCTTATTCGGTGGATTTGGGTACGGGAACGTATCAATGGACTAAGAAAGTGGAAGAACTTAACCAATTTCTGCATACGCAGTTCGGTATCGGTTATGACGTGAAGGCAGAGCTGGAAGCACGTATCACAGCCGTCGTTGCCGGAATGGAAGATCAGAAGCAGATTGCGACGACTGCCTTTACGTTGACTACTTACCAGCCGGTTACTACGACGCTTTACCTGATTGGTGATGCTACTCCGAACGGATGGAGTGCCGATAACGCAACGGCAATGGAGCGCACGGATAACGGACAGTTTACATGGACAGGAAAGCTGAATACCGGATCGTTTAAGTTTATAACGACCTTAGGAGAATTCCTGCCGTCGTACAACCGTGATGCTACTGCCGGAGAAGGACTCAAACTGACCTATCGTACATCGGGTGACCAACCGGACGAACAGTTCACAATCAGTAAAGAAGCAACTTATATCGTAAAAGCAAACCTGCTCGACTTGACGTTGACACTTACTGAAACAGAAGATATTGGCTGGAGATATGAAGAATTTTTCATTGTCGGTTCGTTTACGGGTAACAATGGTTGGGGATTTGAAGCACTGTCTAAAGATGCCGTTCAGATGAATCTGTTCCATTATGGTGCCGTGATTCCCTGGAAGGCGGACGGAGAATTTAAATTCGCTTCTGTGACAGATTTCGGTCAGGCGGATGCTTTCTTCCATCCTACTGTGGCTAATGCTCCGTACACTTCGACATCAGTAGTGCTTGGAGGTGACGATAATAAATGGCAGATGAAGGAAGCCGAATGTGGCAAACCTTATAAAGTATGGTTCTATACAGGCAAAGGAAAAGAAAAGATGCTGATGCGTCCGTTCACTCCTTACGAAGGGCTGTATCTGGTGGGTGAGGCAACTCCAAACGGATGGGATTTAGGCAATGCTACTCCGATGACGAAGAGTGCCGACAGTCCTTACATCTTTACCTGGAGCGGCACACTGAAAACAGGTGAGATGAAGATTTCCTGCGACAAGCAATCAGACTGGAACGGGGATTGGTTTATGGCGGATAAGAGCAACAAGGCTCCGACGGGAGAAGTAGAGACGGCATTGTTTGTTGTTAAGTCGGATGCGGAGTTGAGCAGTATGTATCCGGATGCAGATTTGGGTAGTTTGGATAATAAGTGGAATATTCAGGAAGCCGGTTCTTATCGGATTACGATTGACCAGTTGAAAGAGACGATTTCGATTGTGAAACAATAAAACAAGAATTCAAGATGAAGAAAATAATATATTGGGTGGCTGCTTTTCTGTGTATGGCTTGCAGTGACGATCATGGGGCGAACCAGGAGAATGGAGGAGCTTCGGGCAGTGTTACCGAAGTGACTCCGGTAACATCGGATTTAAGTGTGGACCTGTCTACGGATAAGGCTTTCTATAAACCGGGGGAGAAAGTGGTATTTACAGCAGAAGATGCGTTGCCTGCCGGAACTAAAGTTCGCTATCGTCTTTTAGGGGAGGTTGTCGGAGAAGAGTCGGTAAATGGTACGAGCTGGATATGGCAACCGCCTACTACTGATTTCAAAGGATATATGGCGGAACTGTACCGTCAGGAGAATGGTACGGATGTGATTGTCGGTACGATTGCGGTAGATGTATCCAGTGATCCGTCACGTTTTCCGCGTTATGGTTTTGTCGCTGATTTCAGTCAGGAGAAGACGGCTGAAAAGACACAGGAAGAGATGGCGTATCTGAATCGTCATCACATCAATTGGGTACAGTTTCAGGACTGGCATAATAAACATCACTGGCCGTTGGGCGGTACACGCACACAGTTGGACGAAGTATATATGGACATCGCTAACCGGGAGGTTTATACAAGTTCGGTGAAAAATTACATTGAAGCGCAGCATCGTTTCGGTATGAAGTCTATGTTTTACAATCTTTGTTTCGGGGCGTTGAAGGATGCTGCTACGGACGGGGTGAAGGAGGAATGGTATTTGTTTAAGGATGCTTCTCACACTACTAAAGACAGTCATGATTTGCCGGGCGGATGGAAAAGTAATATTTATCTGGTCGACCCTTCTAATAAGGAATGGCAGAAATATTTGAACGAAAGGAATGATGATGTATACGCGAACTTTGCCTTCGACGGCTATCAGATAGACCAGTTGGGACGACGTAGCACGCTTTACAATTACAATGGTATTCCGGTCAATCTGCGTGAGGGATATGCTTCTTTTATTGAAGCGACGAAGCAGGCTCATCCGGACAAGAGTTTGGTGATGAATGCGGTCAGCCGTTACGGTGCCCGTCAGATAGGGGAGACAGGTAAAGTTGATTTCTTCTATAATGAGGTGTGGGCGGATGAGGCTGATTTTACCAATCTGAAAGCCATTCTTTATGAAAATGGAGTCTATGGCAATTATCAGTTGAATACGGTTTTTGCAGCTTATATGAATTATAATAAAGCGGATAACCGGGGAGAATTTAATACGCCGGGTATCTTATTGACAGATGCTGTCATGTTTGCTTTGGGTGGTTCGCACCTGGAATTGGGAGGCGATCACATGTTGTGCAAAGAGTACTTTCCGAATGAGAACCTGACAATGAGCGAGGAATTGAAAACAGCGATGGTTCGTTACTATGACTTCCTGACTTCTTATCAAAATCTGCTTCGTGACGGTGGTACGGAGAATAGTGTTTCCATGAATTGTACCAATGGCGAAATGAGATTGAATAGCTGGCCTCCTCAACAGGGATCAGTTACTACTTATGCCAAGCAGGTAGGTGGCAAGCAAGTGATACATCTTCTTAACTTTTCGCAAGCGAACAGCCTTAGCTGGAGAGATGTGGACGGTACGATGCCGGAACCGGCTCTGATTACAAAAGCAGCTTTGCAAATGAATCTGTCGGCAAAAGTGAATAAGTTGTGGGTAGCGTCGCCGGATGCACACGGAGGGGCTTTGCAGGAGTTGGCCTTTACACAGGAGAACGGGGTTGTCTCATTCACATTGCCTTCCCTGAAATATTGGACGATGATTGTGGTTGAATAAAGCGGCTGCTACAGAATAACTAAAATGATAGGTATGATGATTAGATATAGATTATGGGTATGGGTGTTGTGCCTGATATTTCCAACATGGGTTTGGGCGGAAAATACGACACGTACATGCACTTCTTTTACACAGCAGGGACGTCAGGTGACTTTTCACCTGGCGGACAGTGCCGCCTTACAATTGCAACTTTGCAGCTCTTCCGTCGTGAAAATCTGGTTCTCACCCGACGGGCAATTGCAACGAAGAAATGCTTCGTTTGCAGTGATTAATGAAGAACTGGAAGAGGTAGGAACTATTCATGTGGATGAACAGGCGGCCTGTTACGAGATATTTACTCCGAAGTTGCGTATCCGGGTGAATAAATCTCCGATGAGTCTTCAGATATTCGATAAATATCAGAAACTCCTGTTTAGTGATTATGCCGATAAAGGCCATGTCAGTGAAGGAACGAAGAAGGTGGAATATAAAGTGCTTCGTCGTGACGAGCACTTCTTCGGACTTGGTGAGAAAGCGGGAAAGATGGACCGTCGTGGCGAGTCTTATAAGATGTGGAATAGTGATAAACCTTGTTACAGTGTGGTAGAAGATCCCCTGTACAAAAGTATTCCTTTCTTTATGAGCAGTTATCGCTATGGTATATTTCTGGATAACACGTATAAGACAGAATTCAAATTCGGCACTGAAAGCCGTGATTATTACAGCTTTGAAGCGCCGAACGGGGAAATGATATATTACTTTATTTTCGGTAAAGACTATAAAGAAATCATCAGCCAATACGTCGGACTGACCGGAAAACCTATCATGCCGCCGAAATGGGCGTTGGGTTTTGCTCAATGCCGCGGTCTGTTGACAAGTGAAAAGCTAAGTCGTGAAATAGCCGAAGGTTACCGGAAACGGAGAATACCTTGTGATATTATCTATCAGGATATCGGCTGGACAGAATATTTGCAGGATTTCGAATGGCGCAAAGGAAACTATGAAAACCCTAGGAAGATGCTTTCGGATTTGAAAGAGATGGGTTTTAAGGTAGTCGTATCTCAAGACCCGGTAATTGCACAAGCCAACAAAAAACAATGGGAAGAAGCAGACCGCCTGGGCTATTTTGTAAAGGACAGTACGAACGGTAAAAGCTACGATATGCCCTGGCCGTGGGGTGGAAACTGCGGAGTGGTAGACTTCACCCTGCCTGCCGTAGCCGACTGGTGGGGAACTTATCAGCAGAAACCTATTGACGATGGTGTCTCCGGCTTCTGGACAGACATGGGCGAACCTGCCTGGAGTAACGAGGAGCAGACGGAACGCCTGGTGATGAAGCACCATCTCGGTATGCACGATGAAATCCATAACGTCTATGGCCTGACTTGGGACAAAGTGGTAAAAGAGCAATTTGAAAAGAGGAATCCGGACCGTCGTGTTTTCCAAATGACTCGTGCTGCTTATGCCGGATTGCAACGTTATACGTTCGGTTGGACGGGTGATAGCGGAAACGGAGACGATGTACTGCAAGGGTGGGGACAATTAGCCAATCAGATTCCTGTAATGCTTTCCGCCGGATTGGGATTAATCCCATTTTCTTCCTGTGATATTACCGGTTACTGTGGAGATGTTGAGGATTATCCGGCTATGGCGGAACTCTATACCCGTTGGATTCAATTCGGAGCATTTAATCCTTTGAGCCGTATTCACCACGAGGGAGATAATCCGGTGGAACCGTGGCTTTTCGGACCGGAAGCGGAAAAGAACGCGAAAGCGGCTATCGAACTGAAATATCGTTTGTTGCCGTATATCTACACTTACGCCCGCGAAGCGTATGATACAGGATTGCCTATCATGCGGCCTCTATTTCTCGAATATCCAATGGATATGGAAACGTTTTCTACGGATGCCCAATTCTTGTTCGGTCGTGAATTGTTGGTAGCCCCCGTGGTGAAGAAAGGTGCCCGCACAAAGAACGTGTACCTTCCCGAAGGTACATGGATAGACTACAACAACAAGCAGACGGTCTACACCGGAGAGCAATGGACTACCGTTGATGCTCCCTTGTCTTCTGTTCCTATGTTTGTGAAGCAAGGTTCTATCATCCCTACGATGCCGGTGATGAACTACACCCACGAGAAACCGGTATATCCACTTACTTTTGAAATCTTCCCCGCACAGGAAGATGCACAGGCAGCCTTTACTCTTTACGAAGATGAAGGAGAAAACTTAGGGTACCAGCGTGATGAATTTGTCAAAACACCGATTATTTGCAGTACTTTGGCAAATGGATATGAATTGACTGTCTCTGCCCGTGAAGGAAAAGGATACACTGTCCCCGGTCCGAGAAATCTGTTGTTCCGTATTTATTCTGCGAAAGCCCCGAAAGAGGTAACTGTCAAAGGAAAGAAGATAAAGAAAACTAAACCGGAACGTTTGGAAGAAAATCTGGAGAATGACACTGAAACTGTGGTGTGGAGTTGGGATAAAGGAACAGGTGTCTGTAGTGTGAGAATACCTGATAAAGGTGTTGGTGAAAAGATTATGATTATCTTTAAGTAGTAATTGCAGAAATCATGGGTTACTTTGCCTATGTTTTTTGCTTATATTTTCTTCATTTTGCCTATGTTTTTAGGCGGTTATTTCGTTAAATTGCCTATGTTCTTAGAATAAAATGGTATATTTGTAGCTGATTAACAATGATTTTTATGTTTGAAAGAGATATTTATAATCAGTTGCAAAAGTGGGCCGAACGTACAGGGCGTAAACCCTTGGTGTTGCGTGGTGCGCGTCAGGTAGGAAAAACGACGTTAGTTAATGAGTTTGCCCGGAACTTTGAGAATTATCTTCATTTGAATCTGGAGCGTGAAGAAGATGCGCGCCTGTTTCAGAGTACGGATAAAGTACAGGAAATAATGAAGATAGCTTGTTTTCAAAAGAATATTCTTCTGCGTGAGGGGCGGACGTTGCTATTTATAGATGAGATACAGAATGTGCCTAAGGCGGTAGCATTGTTGCGGTATTTTTATGAAGATATGCCTGATTTGTATGTTATCGCTGCCGGTTCACGTTTACAGTCATTGTTGAAAGAACGTATCTCTTTTCCGGTGGGTAGAGTAGAATATATGCAACTTTCCCCTTGTACTTTCGGAGAATATCTGACTGCTATGGGCGAGGGGCATTATCGTACTGCTATAGATGAAATAAGTTTGCCATCTGCGTTGCATGAAGAGGCAATGTCTCGTTTTCATAGATATACATTGATTGGTGGTATGCCCGAAGTAGTAGCCGATTATGCGGAGAATGGAGACTTGGTGCGTTTGAAGTCTATTTATAATTCTTTATTGAAAGGTTATAACGAGGATGTTGAAAAGTATGCACCGACCCAGTTGCAGACGTATGTCATCCGGCATATATTGCGGACGGGCTGGAACAAGGCAGGACAGACTATTAAACTGGGAAATTTTGGAGAGTCAACCTATAACTCAAAGGAAGTGCGTGAAGCTTTCAATATTTTGGAAAAAGCTTTTATACTACATTTAGTTTATCCTGTTACAGCTATGCACGCACCGGCGCTGCCTGCTCTAAAACGTGCTCCTAAATTGATGTGGCTGGATACAGGACTAGTTAATTTTGCTGCAAATATCCAAACTGAAGTTCTGCATGACCGTACGTTGATGGATACGTGGCAAGGAGCTATCGCCGAACATATTGTAGCACAACAATTGCAGGTATTACTTGATGAACAGTATATTTCCGACTTGCATTTTTGGGTACGTGACAAACAAGGCTCCAATGCCGAAACAGATTTTGTATGGCAAAAAGGAACACAAATTATTCCGGTTGAAGTGAAATGCGGAAAGAATGCGCATCTCCGTTCGTTACATTCTTTCATGGATTTGTCTGGCGGTGATTTAGCTGTCCGTATTTGGAGTGGTCCATATTCTATTGATGATGTGAAGACGGTTGCCGGAAAGAGTTTCCGATTGATAAATCTTCCTTTTTATTATTTGGGTAGTTTACCGAAGATACTTTCTTCGATTTGAATACAATGCATTTATCCTGAATTTTTCTTTCGTTTTATATGGATAATGTGTGTATTCGCACGAAACTCGTATCGAAAATGTGTAAATTATTACATTTCTGATATCAAAAATGTGATTTATGATGAGAAGCTTTTCCAGCCTGCTTGCCGGATCCGGTATTCAATACTGAATTTGAAACAAGATGGTAATTTGATTAATATTCCCCTATTTTTGGCGGATAAGACAAAAGAGCTATTGAAGGATAAAAGTTGAAATAACCTTCTTAAAAAACGATGATTCTTAAAAAAGGAATATTTAATCATTGGAAGAAGGACGTGAATTGCAGTTTGGTAAAGAAAAGCAGGGAAATGTCCTGCATTTGTAATTACGCGATTTTTATATTTCTGCTGTTTCGAAAATATACCAATCGAACTGCGGTAGATTTTTGATTATTTTGTTATTCGGATAGTGGATGCCCGAATAACTAATCATTTTGTTATTTTTTTCTTTCTGACATATTCTGATAAACTGGAGAAAAATGCTTCTTAATAGTCCATTTTATCTTCCTCACCGGGAAACGATAGCTTCCCCGGTGAGGAACAAGTCGATGCACACCGAGGAACACTTCGTTGGTTTTAAAGCAATGAACGGTTTCCGAATAGAGAAAGATACATATCCTGTTTGCTTTTATGCAATATTAGGCTGTTTTTTGTATGCTCATGCAATTATTTATGCAGTTTATTTTCTAGTTCGTTACTTTCTAATTAGCTATTTCCCTGCAGAATATTAAAAATAGAACATTGAAAGCATATTGTTTAGAGAATGGAAATCGGAGGAGAGCAATGCTTTCCCGGGATTCAGTTGCTACTTGTCGGATGATCTGGTAAACTGGATGCTTGAACGAAATTCTATCAAATTGTACATGATTCTATCTTGTTTTAGAACTTGATGTCGTATTTTTGTACAATCTAAAAACATGAAACTTATGAGATGTAAAACCTTACTTCCCTTATTTCTTTTCTTAATGACAGTCTTGTCGGTTCAGGGCAAGCAAAAAGAGTTTATTCTGCAATCCGGTCAGACGGTTACGATAGCATGCTGTAACTCGGAAAAGCTAGTGGTACGCACTTCGCTGGAAATGCTCGGTCGCGATATTCGGACTGTATTGTCTGCAACCACCGAACTGAATGATAAGGTAGGGGCTATTGTGGTAGGAACTGTAGGGCAGAGTAATCTAATCAACGAAACAGGTATTGATCTTTCCGCATTAAAAAATAAAAAACAGGCTTTCCTGCTGACTGTCTCACAAGATGGAAAGCTGGTAGTAGCCGGCAGCGACAGTCACGGTACAGCCTACGGCATACTTGAAATATCCCGTCTGTTGGGCGTTTCCCCTTGGGAATGGTGGGCGGACGTGACTCCTGAAAAGAGAGAAACCTTCCGTCTTTCTTCAAAGTTCAGAGAGTTGCAATCGCCTTCTGTAGAGTATCGGGGCATCTTCATTAATGATGAAGATTGGGGACTGATGCCTTGGAGTAACAAGACTTACGAACCGTCGGATGTGAAAGGAGAAATCGGTCCGCGTACCAACGAACGTATTTTTGAGCTGCTGCTCCGTTTGCGGGCTAATACTTACTGGCCTGCTATGCACGAGTGCACCCTTCCTTTCTTTCTGACGAAAGGGAATCGGGAAATGGCGAAGAAATACGGCATTTTGTGGGGGCTTCCATTGCGAACCGATGGCATGTAATGCTGCCGGTGAATGGTCGAGAAGGGGAAAAGGCGTATACGATTACGTGAATAACAGTCCGGCTGTTTATAAATTTTGGGAAGATCGTGTGAAGGAAGTTGCCGGACAAGAGATACTTTACACATTAGGTATGCGTGGCGTGCACGATGGAAAGATGCAGGGTGCCAAAACGGTAGAAGAGCAGAAAGCGGTCTTGGACCGTGTACCTGCAGATCAGCGCGGGTTGCTTGAAAAGTATGTAAATAAAGAGGTTACTCAAGTGCCACAGGTCTTTATTCCTTATAAAGAGGTACTCGATATTTATCATGCGGGATTGCAAGTGCCCGAAGATGTGACACTGATGTGGTGTGATGATAACTACGGCTATATCCGCCATTTCCCCACTGCCGAAGAGCGTGCCCGTAAAGGCGGCAACGGAGTCTATTATCATGTTTCCTACTGGGGACGCCCGCACGATCATTTATGGTTGAGCACCATGAGTCCTTCACTGATCTATCAGCAGATGAAACTGGCCTATGACCAGGGGAATACAGAAAATGTGGATACTGAACGTCGGAGACATCAAGCCGGCCGAATATCAGATCGAACTGTTCATGGATATGGCATGGAATCTGGATAAGGTGTCTTCCGAAGGAGTGACCGTGCATCTGAAACATTGGCTGGAACAGGGAACTGGGAACTTCCTGTGCAAAGGCTGTACTTCCCGTTATGCAGGAACATTATCGCTTGGCGCATATCCGCAAACCCGAATTTATGGGAAATACACGGGAGGAGGAAAATAATCCGATTTATCGGGTGGTCAAAAAGACCTGCCGTGGAGCGAAAGAGATAAACGAACGTCTGAATGCTTACGACGAACTTTCGGAAACGGTGGAGAAGGCGGCCTCTAAAGTGCCTGTCGACAGACAGAGCGCCTACTCGAACTGGTGAAATATCCGGTACAGGCTGCGGCACAAAATGAATCGCAAATTGTTATATGCCCAGTTGGCACGCCATGATAAGGTAGACTGGGAAAAGAGTGATGCCGCTTATGATGATAGCATTGCCGCGCTCACTCAACAC